>Ga0137442_1000023_pt1 | contig 74554 bp, 50 predicted proteins | sample EasRivERMGT266_2_FD_102329 | JGI IMG/M metagenome (GOLD analysis project Ga0137442, IMG submission 102329) | Soil microbial communities from meander-bound floodplain in the East River, Colorado, USA - East River MetaG ERMGT266_2 | ecosystem: Environmental > Terrestrial > Soil > Floodplain ... | reverse complement strand
TGGCATCAGGCACGGGCGTGAAACTGATTGAGCCGGTGGTATTCGGACTGGTGTAGCTGACGCTCGGATTTGGAATCAGCGCCGGGTTGTTTGAAGTAGCCGTCACGGTCAAGGTCTGATTGCTCTCGAAACTCGGTCCCGGAGTGATGCCTGACAGATTGACCGTCTGAAGTGGAGCATCCTCATTGAGGTTCAGGTTACCCAGGGCATCGAGCGTAGGCGGATTATTCAGGGCGTGGACGGTGATCGTGAAGGTCTGAATGGCTGAGGCGTCTGACCCGCCATTGGCGGTGCCGCCATTGTCGCTGATTGAGACAGAGACCGTGGCGGCGTCGTTGGCATTGGCCGCCGGCGTATAAGTCAGGGTACCTGTCGAACTGACAGCCGGCTGGCCGGAGAACAGGCTATTGTTATTGTTAGTGACGTTGAAACTCACCGCCTGGCCGCTCTCGTTGGCTGGCCCCGAAGAGATGGCCGTTCCCCAACCAGCTACGGTCTGCGCGCCCGCATCCTCGTTTACCGTCTGATCCGCTCCCTTAACAAACGAGGGCGTGTCATTGACCGCATTGACCGTGATGTTGAAGGTCTGCCCGGCCGAGGTGTCCGCACCACCGAAAGCCGTCCCTCCGTTGTCGCCGAGACTGATGGTGATCGTTGCCGAACCGTTAGCGTTGGCCGCAGGCGTGTAAGTCAACGTCCCGGTCGAGCTGATCGCAGGCAACGCCGAGAACAACGCCGCGTTAGTATTGCCGGTCACCTGGAAGTTGACCGTCTGGCCCGATTCATCTGCGGGTCCTGACGATATGGTCGTCGCCCAGTTGTTGATGGTCTGTGCTGCCGCGTCTTCGTTCACCGTTTGATCCGGTCCCTTGCTGAATGAAGGCGCATCGTTGACAGCGTTCACGGTGACCGTGAAGGTACGCACTACCGTCTCAATCCCGCCATCCCCCGTGCCATCGCCGTCGTTCACTGTCACCGTAATCAGTGCCGAGCCATTGGCATTGGCCACCGGGGTAAAGGTCAGCGAGCCGGACGCATTCGGGCTGGTGTAATTGACCGTCGGGTTGGGAACCACGCTCGTGTTATTTGAGGTGGCCGTGATCACCAGTGTCTGCGTCTCGCCGCCGCCCGCGGCAATGCCTGAGAGATTGACCGTCTGGAGCGGCGCGTCCTCATTAATCGTCGAATCGCCGAGAGCGTTCAGCGTCGGAGCATCGTTGACCGGGTTGACCGTGATAGTCGCCGTGGCCAGGCTGCCACCCAATCCGCCATTGGTGTTATTCAGTGATGCCTGCACCTGGAAGCTGCCATTAGCGCTGGAATTGGGTGTCGGCGTGAACTTCAATCCGGCATTGCCTTCAGCAACGGTGATGAAAGTGTCGTTGGTAATTTGGGTCGTGCCGCTGTTCTGGAACAGCGTCCCGCCGGTGATGCCGGTAATCTTGAAGTGCGTCACCTCTGCGCCATCAGCCGGATTCTTCGTGATGACCAGACCCGAGATGGTCTGCGTGTCCTCGTTGGTCGTGGCGTTGGCCACGGACGGCGTGTCGGCAATCGGATCCACCGCGATCGTGGCGTTGACGATGCTGCCCCCTAAACCACCATCGACGTTACTGGTCGAAGCCTGGGCGGCGAAGCTGAAGTTGGTTGTCGGACTGAACAGATTGGCCGCCGGCGTGAACCGAAGTCCGGCATTTCCTTCGGCAAACGTAATGAAGTCGCCGTTATTGATCTGAGTTGTGCCGTCGGTCTTAAACAACGTTCCGTTGGCAATGCTCGTGATCTTGAAGTGGGTGACCTCCGCGCTGTCCACCGCATTGCGACTGACCACCAGATCAGATGTTGTTTGCGTATCCTCGTTCGTCGTCGCGTTGGTAACCGACGGCGGGTCGGCAATCGGCGTGATTGTGATCGTGGCAGTCGCTATGCCGGGACTGAGTATAGTGCCTACCGCATCGGTTGAACTCTGCACCTGGAAGCTGCCCGCCACGACAGAGTTTGCGGCCGGGGTGAATTTCAACCCGGCATTACCTTCAGCCGCAGTAATGAAGCTGTTGTTGGTAATCACCGTCGCGCCGTCGTTCTTGAAGAGCGTACCGCCGGTAATGCTGGTGATCTTGAAGTGCGTCACCTCTGCGCCATCGGCCGCATTCCTGTTGATGACCAGACCCGACGAAGTTTGCGTGTCCTCGTTAGTCGTGGCGGGCGTGACCGACGGTGTATCAGGGATCGCAGCCAGCGTCCAGTCAGAGAATGATGTTGCATTGGTCAAGGTCGCGAAGTGGCTGGTGGTGTTGAGCACGTTTGGATTGAACTGCGTAAAGCTGCCGTTATATTTGAAAATCTTGTAATTCGACTCTGTCCCAACTACATCGCCCGCCAGATAGTGAAACGTAAGATCGGCGCTGGTGATGCCGCCCGAACTCGCAATCTTCCAGTATCGTTTCAGCGCATTGCCGGTGATATTTGGTTGCTGGCTCTGATTGGCATTAATCGTCAGACTACCTGTACCACTTACGCCGCTAACGTCAATAGGTGAATAGCCGTTCGCTGTTCCGACCTCGAAGATGTTTGAGGTCACACTGTTGCTGAAAGTTTTGAGCACACTGCCAATTACGTACCCACCGGTGCCGCCGTTGAGCGTGCCATTAACCGTCAGCGTCTTATTGTTGGGATTGCTAAACCCGAGTTGCAAAACCCTCGAGAGCACAAGCGCCGTATTGGCACCAACGGACGCATTACCCTCGATATCAATCGACCGTGAATTGCTCAAATCGTTTCCGAATGTGATCGTGCCGCCGCCCGGCTTATTGATTACTAAGCCTCCGGAACCTGGAGTCAGTATGACGTCAGGCAATGTGCCGGCGCCTGCGCCATTGCTGGTGATGTCGCCCTGGATCGTAATCGCGCTCGTGCCGGAGCCGGTAAAGGTGATGGAAGAGTTGTTGGAGCCCGCGGCGTTGATGGTCAGATTATCGAATTGAAAATTACCCGTTCCCGAGGCGCTCGCGTTCACCGCCGTGCCGGCATTGCCTATGATCAGATTCGCGTAGGTTCTACCGCTCGCATCAAAGCCGGTCGCCGTTAAGTAATCGGCTTCACTTCCGGTCTGGAAAGTTACTACAGACGCGCTACCGGAAGCGCCAAACGGACTGGCGCCGGCATTGTGAAAGTAGGCCGAGCCCGACGCGAACACAATCGATCCGGCCGCGCCGTTGCCCGCGCTGCCATCGCCAAATGCGTTGCCGGTAAAGCCGGTGGTGGTCGTAAAAATCGAGTCGTTCTGAAAAGTGATCCCACTCGGGTCATTACTTATCAGACGATGACCTCCGCCCGCCACACTGATGAAACCGGTGACGCTTCCGACCGTGCCGGGCGCGAGTTCGATTCTCAGCGTGTTGCTGCCACTGATCGCCAGTGAGTTCACGTCAAAGCCCGTCACGCCCGATCCAGCATTAATCGTTAAAGTGTTCGCGCCGCCGGTGCTGAAGGTTGGAGACACGCCGCTCGCGACGTGCAACTCGGCAATGGTTTCGTTCGTGCCTGCGATTGCGCCGGCCACGTTGGTGACTATTGGTGCGGGGGTGCCCGCGCCAAAGATCAGGATATCAGTCGCAGCAGGCACCGGGCGCACCGGCGACCAGTTCAAGGGATTGGTCCAGTCAGTATTAACAATCGTTCCAATCCAAGTGTAAGTGGTTCCAGCCGGATAGAGGTTGCCGGCCCTGATCGGATCGCCAGCAGTTGGGCTACCAAGAAGGTTCGAGTCAGACCCTGCGCGCGACTGGGGGATCGCGCCGCAAATACAGGAAACGATAGCGATGGCAAGCAGAAAGAGGCCCATCCGCTTGCGCAATTCGCGATCCATAGAGAGCCGGGAATTCATCAATGTCTCTCATCCTCGTAAGGCTTCCAAATTGGGCAGCGAAGCCCTTACATCTGAGCGCGAAAATCACCCGACCGAGTGTCGCTTCGCACCCTTCGCGTAGCAGGACACCTGCATCCGTAAGGTTCTGTCCAAATTCGAAATCTTAGACTGCCAATCCAGGCCCGGCAAGTGTACACGGCCAGGGCCCTACGAACGCTATCCAATATGCGGTCCGATGTGTTCGAGAGTGGCATCGCGGATTTCCTCGGAACCTTCGGCTCCATTTGAGCGAAAAGAAAATCGCGGATAATTATCCTGCGGTGGACTACTGATTGTTGCCTGCGTTAGGCGAGCCGTTAAGCAACAGGTTGAAAGTCGTACCGCTGTCGATTCGCAGGTTGCCGCCGCTCAGCCTGAGCGTCGATCCGCCCTCCGCCGATGCGCCGCCCGACTGTGTAACCTGTAATCCTCTGAGGGCGCCAACGGTATTGCCGGTTGTGCTCTGAACGCCACCATTCGTATTACTAACGACACCGGTGGTCGTCCCAACCGTGCTGCCGACTGTTTGGGTCGTGTTACCCGCGACGTTGCCGACCGTTGAGCCCCTCGTATTAACGACGCCGCCAACCGTGTTACCCACGCCGCCCAGCAAACCGCCACCACCGCCACCACGTTGTCCGCTGGAGGCGCTGCTACGCGAGCTTGCACTTGAAGACGACGATAGCATCGAGTCAGGTCCAAACAGATCATGGTTCGAAGCGCTCGTCCTGCTTGCAGCTTGCGTGACGGACGCGATGCTTCCCGTGATCGGGATGTTCATGGATCCCCGCTGCAAACTGTCAAGCGCAATGCCCATGCTCGACCCACCGTTGGATTTGGTGCGCTGGGTGACATCAGTCACGTGACCGACCAGGCGCGAGCCTTTCGGCACGACTGTCTGGCCGTTCTGTTTGATTGGCTGGAGCGTCTTCATCACGACGCGATCACCGGGCTTTGCGTGCCGCACGTCAAGCGCGTGTTCGAGTTTGGCAGCGACCTGTGTGCCCGACTGAATGTTGATCTGTTTTCCTTGCTTTGACGCCGAGGAGTCATTGCTCGCACTTGCGTTACCATTCGATTGAGACTGCCCGGCGCCGGCGCTACTGCAAATCACTGCCAGCGAAATCACAAAAATGAGTTTCTTCATATTCCCTCTCTTCTTCTTCGCCATTGCGGCGGTGTGGTACTGCGACCCGGGCCAGTGCCGGCCGCAGCGAGTTAAATGATGGTGAGGCGTCAACGTTGTTCGTCACGAAACGCGCTTCAATTCACGCTTACTCCACCTTAAAATCCGAGCCAGTGGCCGAATCGGAATTCAGAAGCAGTCCTCCTGACACCGACGTGCCGAGGAGAATTTGCGCCTGCGCCTGAGTGTTCGTCGTGGTCGTGCCGAGCACGTTCGAGCCGACCGCCGCATTCACCTTGTCGAGCGAGAGGCGGATGATGATCTTGTTGCCGACAATGTCGCCGGAGTCGGCAGCACCCAGGGATTCCTGATTGCGCGTTCCCGTCGCCAGTGTCGTGATCTTCCCGTACTCATAGGTCGTGGCGGCTTCGTCAATCGAGGCCGTCACGAAAATGTCGGTAGCCCCAAACGTCGAGGTCAGTGTCCAACGCATATTCGGTGCAGTCACCGAAAGGTCGACCAAGTTTAATGTGTATACGAGCTGGTTCGTCGCTGCGTCGTAGGCAAAGTCGCCGGAGACGATGTCCTGGGCGTCGGACCCGAACGCATCGCCGGTCACGTCAGAGATCTCAGGCGCATTCGGGTCTGTATTCGGAAAGAGATTCGCGGGATGCGCGACTGGGTTAAGACCGAGCACGCTGCGAACGGCGTTGTGCGCATCGACATAGCCTGCCCCGACCACTCGCTCTGCGTAGGGCATCGGCGTGGCCGTCTGCCGCAGGATGGTCACTACTTCATCCGGCGTGAGCGTCGGACTGGCTTCAAGCATCAGGGCGACGACGCCGGTCACATGCGGACAGGCGAAGCTCGTGCCCTGCGAAGTGGTGTAGTAAGGCAGGAACCCCGGCGGAATTGTGGTCAGATCATTTGCGCCGACGAAGAGCGGAACAGCGCCGATCGTGTTGGTAAGCCCCACGCCTTTCATGCGCGCGCTTTTGATATCAACACCCGGCGCCGTAACGTCAGGGCGCAAATTTGGCAGAGCGTTCTCGTCTGCCGGCTGACCGGCTACGTCGGCGCCAGTGCCATTGTTTTCGCCCCTTGAGCTGAAGCTGGCCGGCGTGCCGAGCCCTTGCTTTTCACCGGCCGCCACGGAGATCGTCCAGGGCATCGTCGAATACGGGTTAATCGCGTTCGACTCATCACCAGCGTTGCCTGCCGCGAAGACAACAACGATATTCCGATCGTGTGCTGTGCGAGTCGCAACGTTAATGGGATTCACAGGACTAAGGCCGTCAGCGTTCAAAGTGTCGCCCCATGAGTTGTTAATTACGCGGACGTTGTAGAGAAATTGGTTGGCGAGCAGGTAATCATAGGCGCCGATGATCCCCACCAGTGGCAGACCGAGTTCGTTGCCCGAGTTGACCCCGATAATGTTCGCTCCCTTGGCTACGCCGCCATAGAAACCGCCCGACATAACGCCCAGGCCGGCGGCCACGCCCGCGCCGTGCGTGCCGTGACCCGATTCAATGTCCGAGTGTGGCTGGTTTTCTACATATATCGGCGCGACAAAACCCTCGCCGTACAGGATATCTGCCACTGAAACTCCGATGCCGACCGCTAACCCGCCGTCGCCGACTACTGTCTCAGATAATGGCTGGATGACGTTCTGCACAGTCTTCTTGTTTGGCCCGAACTCCAGGTCTTTGTGCGTGCCGTCAATGCCAGTGTCGATGTAGCCAATGCCAATGCCCTTACCAGAGATCGGCATGCCGGGATTGCCCGTGTTTCTCAGCGTCACCTCACGGTCGGCCATCATTTTGTCTACGCCGATGAACGGACGGCTCGCGTTCGTGAAGTTCTTCATGATGCGATTAGCCCAGATGGAAACGACGCCAGGCTGCGTGCGGACTGCGGCGAGCTGGGTCAGGTTCATATCGGCGATCACCATGGGCAATTCCCGCATGGCGAAGCCCTTCTTAATGCCGGCAAGTCGCAAGCGCACCAACTCGCCCGCACCCGGTCGCTCTGCAAAGGTAATGACTACGGGCATGGTGGCGCCGGCCGGGCGGGTTGAGAGAAACGATGTGATGAGTGGATCTACCTTTGCGCCCGAAGACGCATCCACCACAGTGGTTGGTTGAAGTGTCAACGCGATTAAGATTATCGAGATCCCTATAAGCGCTCTTTTCATGGCTGTTTTCCTTTCAATTCTAGACCGCGAAACTTTTGGTTTGGTTCAGAGAGCAACTCATCTCTGCCGCAAGCTACTCTCTGAACCTGGCGTCCGTGATCACTCGCTAGCTCCCGGCAACAAAACGTTGCCGGTAGTGGTCGAGCGCATAGGCCATCCACGCACGTGTCGTCGGATCGTTTGGCCTGACGCGCGCCTTTAAAGTCGGTTGTAAATCGAAGGGACCTTGTTCGAGTGTGAAGTAGCCTTGAAGGAATCCCTTATCGAGCGCGAGTTGAACGTAGCCGCGCATCGCCAACGGGATGTCGGCATTGTCGGTAAGCGTGAGCGTCTGACCGCTGTAGCTCACCGTAACGTTACCGGTCAGAGCTTTAGCTTCAGTGTCGAGTCCCAGTGCTCGCACCAACGCCACTGCCAAATCGATCCGGCTGATGTTTCCCGCCGGGTTGAAGGTTGAGCCATTGGCGCTCATCATCCCGCTTGGCCCGAAATTCCAGTCGCGCAGGTTCGAACCCTTGGCTGTGGCCGCTTCGGCAATCGCTGCGAGGTCGGCTGGAACATCTGAGAACTTCGGCGCTCCGCCGAGAGACTGGCGCAGCGGCGTATTGAGAACCAGCAGCCGCGCAAAGTCTTCGCGCGTCACGTTGGCATCCGGACGAAACAGGCCGTCGCTGTAAATGTCCATCTGCCGGTTAATCACCGTGTTTTGGATTTGCTTTTCAGCGGCGTGGCCACTGATGTCCGCGATATTCTGTAGCGTGAAGGTTGTGCGGTTGATTGTGCCGTCGACACGCTCGGGCACCGCGATACCGACAGGCGAGGAAGCCTCCGGCACGGCTGCGAGCCCGCGCAGGCCGCGCACTTCGGCAGTCCATTGACCGGACGCCGGGTTCTTTACAACAATCCGGCGGCGCGGCGAGTCCAGCACCGGCAGCGTCAGACCGCTGTTATACGCACATGGCGGAACGTCCTGTGGAGCCGAAGCGCTTGGCGCGCATCCTGGCGGGTAAAGCGCTAAGCCCATGGAGTTGCCTACCTCATTCGTTACCGGGTTGCCTCCATTGTCGCTTAGCCATCCGAAAAGAATCTCAACATCGAGAAGGCCAAAGCCTTCGGCCACGTCGAACCGGTAAGTGTTGGTGTTCGAACTCTGAGGCCCCGGCGATTGCGGCGTGTAGTCAATCGTGAAGCTCTGCTCCGCATCGTTGGCGGTTGAGTACTGCGCGTTGTAGGAGCGCATGTCCGTCGCGCCCGTGAACGTGCCGTAAGATTTCGAGCGGTTGAAAACCTTATCCACGGCAGCGTAGGCGTTAACGTAGCCCGCGCCGACCTGATACTCGTCGTAGCCGGGCATCTGCGAAGCTGTCTGCTGAATGATCTGCTTGACTTCGTCCGGGTTTAGCGTTGGGTCGGCGTCGAGCATGAGCGCGACCGTGCCCGTAATGAACGGCGTCGCCATCGAAGTGCCGCTTATCTGCGTATAGTACGGCAGGTATGCCGTCGGGATTTCCAGGTCCGCATCCGCACCGTTGGCGACTACGTTACTGATCGAACGGGTGGAGACTATGTCGGATGTGAATTTAGCTGCGTTGCCTTCGAACTCGCGCCCTGTGCCGGGAGCGGTGATCGTCGGTGCGTCAAAGTCGTTATTCGGATCGCTATCAGCTAATCGCTGAGCTTTCGAAGTTCCGCGCGACGAAAAGCTCGCCAACCCGCCTTCTTTCGTACCCGCTGCCACGGAAATCACCCATGGCGCTTTAGCGTACGGATTGTGCGTGTCCGGTCCCGGACCGTCGTTACCAGCGGCAAACACCGAGATGATGTTGCGCTCATAAGCTAAGCGAGTGGCGAGGTTAATCGGGTTGTTAGGATCGAACGGCCCGGAAGATCCCCACGAGTTGGAGATGACGCGAATGTTGTGAGCGAACTGGTTGGCCAGCGACCACTCATATCCGCCGAGCGCATTAAGAACAAAGAGTCCTGCTCCAGACCCTGTGCCGATCAGCTTGGCGCCAGGCGCCACGCCTGTGTAGCGACCGCCTGACTGCTGGCCAGTACCGCCGACGATGCCGGCGCAATGCGTGCCATGGCCGACGTGTGTGTCTGTGTTCGGCACGCCCTCCACGGTTTGGAGAGTAGTAAAGCCGTTGAGTTCCGGCAGGAAGATAACGGCGTTATTTGAATCCGTATCCGTCACGATTTGGACGTTCTGAACCACATGAGAGCCGAATTTCAGGTCATTGTGTGTGGCATCAATGCCGGAATCGTTGATCACGACCGAGAAATTGCCCTGACCCGAAACCGGCATGCCGCCGTTGGCTCGGGTGAGATTGGCGTCAGTGGTTAATTTATCGACACCAGTCAGGACGCGCGCCTGATTCATGTAGTAATAAAGCTGGTCGTTCGACCATACGGAGCGCACAGCGCTGTGGCCGGCAAGTGACCGAACCTGGCCCGCCGTCGCCGGAACAGCGACCATGCCAAGTTGTGGCAGCGTGAATCCCCTGGTTATGCCAACGCTGCGCAGCGCAGCAAGGTGTGAATCGTTAAGACCGTTGCTCGTTTGGAAGGCAACGATGACAGTACCAACACTAGCCGAGTCGGCCAGCGAGCCCAGCTTTGACTGAAGCGCCGGGCTGAGAGTCGCGGCAGAAGCGTTAGCGTTAGCGGCGAAACTAATAAGCAAGGCCGCGATGAATGTGGCAGAGATTCTTCTTAACATACATGGTCTCCTTTTCAAGATCCGTTGGTTTTCAAATTGCTGCATATCTTTTCCACGCCCAGTGATGTGCGCAGAATAGAGAAGGAGACTTGAGAAAAACTTGAGCGGGTTGAGGGAAGGTGGTTGAGGAGGACTTGAGGCAGTTAAAAGCTCCAGTTAACCGCCGGTTGACGGAGACCTACAACCTGTTTGCAATGCATTCTTAAGGCTTGGTTTCTTTTGAGGAAATCTTTTTGGCCACTGGATAAGGATTTGAGATGACCACGGCAAGGAGTAGAACAGTTGGGACGAAGTGCAATGCTGAGATTGAGCGGCTCGGCCCTGGCTGGCACAGGGCGAGCCCCGCTCCCGGCATCAAGTCGAGGGGAATTCGTTCTTCAGCGCACCGAAACGGAAGGGCTCGTTGATCCGGATAGCAGCTTTGCGGCGGGCTTCCCTGAGCCAATCCGTGAGATTCTTCGCCTCACGCTCCGCCAGCAGACGGCGCCGGATTTCTGGTGTGGCTTCGGCGAGGGTGTTTGCGCGCGCCGACTCGTGCGCCAAAACCTTTATCACATGAAAACCATATTCGGTCTGAACCACTGCGCTCACTTCGCGCGGCTTGAGGGCGAACGCCGCCGCGTCGAAAGCTGCCGGGTGAGCAGCCCGCGCGAAGCTTCCGAGGTCGCCACCGCGTTCCCGCGTACCCGCGTCATCCGACGACTGGCGCGCGAGTGCGGCGAAATCAGCGCCGGAGGCGGCCTTGCGCCGCACGTCTTCGGCGCGCTGACGAAGCCGCTCCATCTCCTCGCGGACGGCCGAGGCCAGCGCTTCGCCAGTGAGATTCTTCTCCCGTTGTAGCTGCGCGGTGATCAGGTTTGGGCGTGCTGCGATCAGAATGTGCGCAGCCGTGACGCGCTCAGGTTGCTGAAAAGCCTTATCACCGGGATGCGCTTCGTAATAGGTCTTGATTTGTTCGTCAGATACTACGAGCCCTTTGTTCAATTCGTTGCGCATCATCTCGCCGTAAACCTGCACCCGGACGACTTCGCGATACTCGTCTCGAGTCAAACGATGATCGGCCAGGTACTCGTCGTACTGCTGATCGCCGCCTAATTCCGCGATCGCGCGGTGCTCGGCTTCGGCCATCTTCTCAGGCGGTATCGACAGTCCGCGCCGCTCAGCCTCTTGCGCAATTAACGTGCGGTCGATGAGCTCAGAGACGATCCCTTCCCGCAGTTGATCTAGTTTAAGACGACCGTCATCGCTATTAGCATCGAGTCGCAGCCCTTCGCGCCCGTTCTTCAAATACATCTCGTAGAGTTTGGTTGCGATCGGACGCCCGTTGACCGTAGCAAGTTCCTGGGGAAGCTGTGAACCAGGTCCGGTCGGAGAGTTTGACTGCGACGGCGAGTTCTCTGTGCAACCAGCAAGCATGCCACAAATCGCCAGCAGACCTATTAATAGGGTGTCAGAGGCTGGACGTAAGAAGTGCGACATGATGCGGATCATAGCTGCGACCGTAGCCCTCCGGCAACTAACCCTCAGCTCCGAGCGAAAGGAATGGATCCAAACTGTGTCTGGGCGACATCTTCAAGGCGCGTCAATTTTCGCCGCATGCGTTGAGAAGAACTTGAGGAGTCAAAAGTTGAAGAAAACGCCGGTTTCCGCGTTGCCGAGTAACGGGCTGTTCAAGCCTCAAGAATTCCTCAAGGGGGGTAGGCATAATTCGAAGAGTTCCGGACATGCCTCATGGAGTTCGGACCAGCGGGGCAAAGGTCCCTGGAGACTTGGGGTTAAGGCATTCCCCCGACCGAGCCGCGCCCTTTACAAGTGGTCTGGTGTTGGGAGCGCAATCAAATGTCAATCGGTCTCTGCAAAGTCGAATGCGTATGAATAAGGACGAAGGTCAAAAAAAACTGGTCCACGAAAAAATCGTGGTTCCAAACATGCCGCCGCGGGTATCACGCTCGCGTCTACTCGCACTGCTGGCTGAAAACCTGGAGTCCTATAACGCGACGATCATTAATGGGCGGGCTGGTAGCGGCAAGTCAGTTCTCGCCGCGGATTTTGCGCGGCATGCCCGCCGGCCCGTGTCCTGGTACAAAGTTGATGCTGCGGATAGTGATTTGCGCGTTTTCTTTGAATACTTATTAGCAGGCGTGAGACTGCACCGGCCCTTCATTGATGGAGAACGCCTGTTGGAATTGAGCGAAGCGGCAGAGGGAGACACGGCCGCGATGCTTGCCGAGGCGCTGGTCTTTCAACTGGGCGAAACCCAGGCCGAACCGCTGCTGATAGTCATCGAGGATCTGCATCTTGTCTATGACGCCGAGTGGCTAGTGCCTTTCTTCCGGCGGCTACTGCCGCTGCTTCCCGCGGATCTGCACCTGCTGATCACTTGCCGCAGCATGCCACCCGCGCCGTTGTGGCGCCTGCGTTCAAAGCAAATGCTGCGCGTGTTGGATGAAACAGAGATGGCTTTCACCTTTGGTGAAACCGTTGCCTTATTCGAGACCTACGGGCTCGGAGAGGAACATGCTCGCGTGGCTCTGCGAATTACGAACGGCCGGGCGGCAACGATCGCGAGCTTTGCGGATACGCCCGGAGGAGCAGGCAGGGCCCTGGCCGACAGTTTCCTGGAGATCAAACGAGCGCGAAGTGGATCTCTGGCCCACCAGGGACCGGACCTGCTAACTTAGCGGCCGAAGTTTTTCAGCGTCGCCTGAGATGCCCTGGAACTGCTTTCCTCCTGCAGAGAGGGCGCCCGCGTCGAGGCTTCTGGTAACTAATAGAACTCACTCTTTGGCCTGTGCTACTCTCCGCAACAGTTTCAGAGGATCGGCGCTGGGAAACATTCCGATGGTCAAGCTGTCAGACCGAACCAGGGCACCGAATGCAGCATCGGCAAACGCGGGAGAGCCGGCGGCGCCGGGCTCGTTCTTTCTCCGCACAAAGCTTTTGCCGCCACGTCCGGCGCCGGAAATGCTTTCCCGTCCCCGGCTAATTGAGCGTCTGCATGCGAACCTTGCCCTTCCGGTGACGCTCGTGACAGCCAACGCAGGTTCGGGAAAGACCACCCTGGTTGCCGACTTTCTGCGCCAGCAAGAACAACCGTATGTCTGGTATCAATTGGATCACACCGATGGCGATCCATCGGTCTTTCTGGGCTATCTGGCACACGGAATCCAACAACAGGTCGCTGGTTTCGGCGACCCGATGTTCGCCTTTCTACGACAAGCCGGCGAACTGGCTCAACAGCCTGAGCGTGCTGTTGATGTGCTGCTGAATGAGATTCTCGAAGGCGTCGAACAACAACTGATCATCGTCCTCGACGATTATCACCATCTGGGCGCCGACACGCCGGTGCATGCGGTTGTTGACCGCCTGATTGCCTATCTACCCGACGTCATTCACCTCATCATCATCTCGCGCGATATTCCCCCGCTGACGCTGGCGCGGCTGCGGTCGCAGAATTCCCTGTCGATCATCGACCGCACAGACCTCCTCTTTACAGGAGAAGAGACGCAAGATCTGCTTCGCAGAGTATTTGGGTTGGAACTGACATCTGAGCAACTGCGCGAATACGGCGCGCGGACCCACGGCTGGATTACCGCGCTGCAACTGGTGCGTCAGGTAGCGCAACGTCAGCTGGCTTCAGGCTCAGATCAGAAGCCGGCTCCAGATCCGCTGGCAGTGCTGCATCACTCGGAGCGCGACATCTTCGAGTACTTCGCCGAAGAGGTGCTGGCCGCGGAGCCATCAGAGATGCGGCAATTCCTCACCGGCATTGCCTTGCTGGATCGAATCGAGGTGGAAACTGCTGCGGACCTTTACCCGCAGGTCAACAGCGCCACCGCGTTGACGGCACTCGTGCGCCGGAACGTTTTCATGACGGTAGCCCGCGACGCGCGTGGAGAAGAATTTCGTTTGCATCCGTTGTTTCAAAGTTTTCTGCGACGCCGGCTCCGCACTGAACTTGGACTGACCGGGGTCATAGCGGAGCATGCTCGCTGTGCCCGGTATTTTGTGGAACATGGAGCATGGGAGCAGGCAGTCAGCCATTTGCTCCAGGCCGAAGATTACGAGTGCGCGGCCGAGATAATCGGCCAACACGGAAGCGGCTGGATTGCTTCTGGCAAGCTTGGTTTGCTGGCTTCTTTCGCAGACGCATTGCCGGCGGTTACGGTTGAAGCGCACCCCCGCGCGCTGGCGAACCGCGCCGAAGTTGCCCGTCTTCGTGGAGAATTCGACACTGCGGAAAACCTGTTTCGCCGCGCCACCGCAGCGCTTCGCGACAAAGGCGATCGCGAAGGAGAAGCCGAGGCGCTTCACTCTCGGGCTACCATCGCCCGCCGTCGCGGCGATTACGAATCGGCATTCAGCTGTCTGGACCGCGCCTTCGCGCTCACGGGACCTGAGTCGGTGGTGAGAATGAAATGCGGTAACACGCGCGGGCTGTGCCAGGTTGCGAGAGGCGAATGGACCGCTGCCGAGCGCGAGTTTCGCGCCGCACTACAGTCTGCCGAAGAGCGAAACGATGAACACTATGTCCGGCTGATTACTCACAACCTCGGACTGCCGTCGATGGCGCGCGGGGATTTTGGTGAAGCACTTCGCTGGCTGCGCCGCATGCTGCGCACTAATTCCGGCGCGTCACAGATCCCGCAAGAGGCGACGGCGCATCTGAATATCGCGCGCTGCCACCTTTATCGCGGCGAGATGGATGACTGCGAAAAACACCTCGATGCAGCGCTCGAGAGCTGCCAGCTGTTCAATCTAGTCGGGCAACGGGCCGAGACCTTTGAAACCTACGGCAATCTTTATCGCGAACGTGGCGAACTGTCGCGCGCCGCCGAGTTTTACGAGCGCGCAACGCGATCCTACGACGAAGCGGGAATAAATGTGGTGCGAGTGGAGTTGCTCGAGGAACAAGCATTCCTGAGTTTGAAGGCCGGCGATCCGATGCGGGCGCGCGCCCAAATCGACCGGCTCGTGGAGCTTCGTCAGGTTAGCCGGGGCGACACGGGGTATTTCACGGCGACCCTGGCGCGCGGCAGGATCTTGCTGGCACAGCACGACTACGACACCGCCAATGAGCACTTGGTTCCGGCACTCGATTATTTTCACAGACAGGGGCTCTACTACTACGAAGCGCAGGCTTGTGTGGCGCTGGCCGCGTGCGACCTTGAATCAGCTCGTGAGCCACAGATGCTCGAGCGCCTGCGCCGTGCGCTCGATCTGGCGGCCCGCTACGACTATGAATATTGGTTGCGGCAGGAGATTGAGTATTGTCCGAGGCTCTTTGTTACCGAGGACGCCCTCGAATTATTGCCTGCCGATTTGCGGGAGCAAGTCTCGGTGACATCGCCACCCAAGGCAGCGTCCGCCACGCGGCCTGCTATCGCGCTTACCGCAAGGCCCTTGGTCGATCTGACCATCAACATGCTGGGTCCGGTTGAGATCGTTCGCGACCCGGCTCGGCCGCTCGCCCGCGACGCCTGGACTACGCGGCGAGCGCGCGACATTCTGTGCTTCATTGCGTCGCGCCGTCATTATCGGGCGTCAAAGGACACAATCATCGACACGTTCTGGGGTGAAGCCGGTCAGGAAAGTGTAGAGAAGAACTTCCACCCAACTGTGTCGCACATTCGGAAGGCCCTGAACAGCAACCAGCCGCTCAAACAAAACTTTCTCTTGTACCGCGACGGCGATTACCAACTCAACCCCGAATTTTCTTACCAGATTGAAACGGAAGAATTCGAGCGGCTGATTAACGACGGCGAGACTGCGCAGCGCGAGCGAAACCTCGAGCGCTGCATTGATTGTTACGAGCGGGCACTCGCGTTCTATCGTGGTGAGTTCATGCAGGGCAGCTATGAACCCTGGGTCGAAGAACAGCGGACGTATTATCGCGAACAATATCTGCGGATACTTGAATCGCTGGCCGCTGTGGCCGAGAAGAAGGAGGAGTGGGCCCGGTCGATGGACCTGGCGCAGCGAATCCTGAGCGAGGATCCATTTCGCGAAGACATTTACTGCCTGGTGATGCGGGCCCAGGCCGCTTTGGGCAATCGCGCGGCGGTGAAGGAACAGTACGAAACACTGCGCGGGCTTTTACAGAAGGAATTGGGGGTCGATCCGGCCCTGCAAACCCAGAAGACGTATCGCGAACTGATGAGCAACTGACACCTGCCGTTAGCGGACTACTTGCCCCAGCGGGCTGAAACCTTGAAAAGAGACGATTGAATCCGGCCTCGAAAAGCCCGCTGCCAACCAAGAACAGAAATGCAATGACAGCGCAACAACAGCCTGAGATTCAGAGCTTAGAATGCCGCGTCATCTCGGCTCTGTCATTTGATAACGACGCTTGGCTGGATTCGCTGACAAGCCACTGTCCTAACCCGACTGTGGCGATGGCTTGTAGTTGATGAATCACGATTTCTACAAAACAATTCGAAGGTTGGTCGCACTGGCTCTGGTTTGTTTGTTGAGTTCTGGGCCGGTGTTTGCCGGGCTGACGATTATCGGCGCGAACGGCATTACCGTCAGCGGCGCCGACGGAATTATCTTTAACGGTACTTCCGGTATCACGGTCAGTGGGGCGGATGGCATTCTCGCCTTTGGACCCAACGGGATCACAGCATCGGGTGCGGACGGAATCACCGCCTCCGGCGCCGATGGGATCACAGTCAGTGGCGCCGACGGCATCACGGCGTCGGGTGCCGACTCCACGACAATTACTCGGGCTGATGGGATTACCGCCAGCGGCGCCGATGGGATCACGATTAGCGGGGCCGATGGCTCTCAATACCACGCCGACTCAGTCACTATTAGAAACCCGAGCGGCATTACCGTGAGCGGCGCCGACAACGTCATCGCTACCGGCACCAACGGCATCACGGCGAGTGGCGCCGACACCCGTGGCATTACTCACGCGGACGGCATTACGGCCAGCGGCGCCGACAGCACGCTGACCATCAATGGCGCTGATGGCATCACAGCATCGGGAGCCGACGGAATTGTATTCTCGATCACGCCGAGCGCCGTCACAATCAGGGGAGCGAACGGCATCACCGCCTCGGGCGCCGATGGGATCACGATTAGCGGTGCGGACAGCTTTGTCAGGACGGGCGTCAACGCCATCATCGCCGCGCTCAACAGCGCCGTGGGTCAGACTGGGTTGCAAAGCGTCGATCCAGAGCTTGCCGTATTGCTCGATCGCCTGACCGACGACAGTAACATCGATGCCGTCGTGGTCTATCATCATGCTCCGAATGACTCAGACATCGCCGACCTTCAGCGGCTCGGGGTGCTGGGGGGCACGCGCTATCGCGTACTGCCGATGATCGCCGTCAGTGCGACGAAGGCCGAGATTCACGCGATCTCGCGCCTGTCATCGGTCAAATCTATTTACGGTAATCGAACCTTCCAATGGAATCTCGAACCCGCAGCGCGCAACCTGACGGGCGTCGAGCGTGTGCGCGTCAACGCCGACTTGACGAGATCGAATCGCGGCTTGCCGGTCAGTGGACGCGGCATCACGGTCGCGGTGTTGGACACCGGTCTTGACGGCACGCACGGTGACCTTGCCGGTCGCGTGGTGCAGAACCTTAAGCTCGCCGACACGCAGAGTGTGGGCGTCGGCTTTAACTATCCACTTGCGGCCCCGAGTTTGCCGAACACTGATCAACTGTACGGTCACGGCACATTCGTCGCGGGCATCATCGCCGGTAACGGACAACAATCAGGTGGCAAGTACGCCGGCGTCGCCCCGGGTGCCAATGTTCTGGGACTCAGTGCCGGAGATGCCAGCCTCTTGTTCATCCTCTCAGGCTTCGATTATTTGCTGGTGAACGGATCGAGCTTTGGCGTGCGCGTGGTGAATTGCAGCTTCTCAGCCAACACGGTGTTCGACATCAACGACCCGGTGAACATCGCGACCAAGATGCTGACCGACAACGGCATCAACGTTGTCTTTTCAGCAGGCAACACGGGGCCGGGCCTCGATTCATTGAACCCGTACTCGGTAGCCCCGTGGGTAATCAGCACGGGCGCTACAGACGTCCAGGGACGGCTGGCGGACTTTTCTTCGCGCGGGGAGTTTGGGAGTTCACTGTTTCGGCCGACGCTGGTGGCGCCGGGCGTGAATACCGTCAGCTTGCGGGCTTCGACGGTTGCCGCCGTGACCACGATTGACGGTCTCTTCGAAAGCGACACGCAGCTAAGCGCGAGCGAACTTCCCTATTACACGACGGGCCGGGGTACGAGTTTCTCGGCGCCGCAGGTCGCGGGCGTGGTTGCGCTGATGCTGGAAGTGAATCCGCAACTTACGCCGGCGCAGATTCGCGACATCCTGCAACGCACCGCCTCGCCGCTACCGGCTTACTACCCTCACGAAGTGGGCGCCGGGATGCTGAACGCGCAAGCCGCGGTTCTCGAGGCGGCGTTCCCGCAGCGTCACTTTGGCGCCTGGCGGGGAACCGCTTATCAAAACCAGGTGCAGTACATCAGCAGCGCGCCGCAGGTTTTCAGCGGCTCGACGGCGCCCGGCTCGTACAGCGAATCTTTCCTTACTATTCCATCGGATACGCTGCTCGCTTCCGTACAAGTGGCGTGGGGCGTTTCGCAGAATACGAACAACCTGGACCTGACGATGTCGAATCCGCAGGGAACGGGTCAGCCTCCGGCAAACGCCAGCAACCAGGCCGGCCTGACTGGGCGAAGGCAGAGGACGGTTTTGATCAATCCCGAAGCCGGGGTATGGAAAGCGCGTGTTGCCGCTACCGCCGGCTTGACGACAGTGTCATCCCAACCGTACACGGGAGTCCTGCAAACGACGAGCGCGCGATACGCGACGCTCACTGATATTGGCTCGCTCGATAGTGGTTCGATTGCCGAGATTTATCAGAACTTCCGCGGGTTAGTTATGTCACCAGTCGGACAGCGCTTCCGGCCAGGCTTCGGCATAACGCGCGCCGGTCTGGCGACCGCGCTGGTGATGGGCGGGCGGGTGCCACAGTATCTGCCGGCACAATCCAGCTACACCGACATTCGTGATCGCTCGACCATGCTCTTCGTAGAAAGCGCGCGAGCCGCGCCCAATGGCGCTCTGTTTCCGAGTATCGCCGCGGGCGGCAATTTTCAACCGGATGCCGGGGTGGATCGACTGACCGCAGTGGTGGCATTGGTGCGGGCAGCCGGCTTGCGCCAACAGGCTGAGTCGGGAACGCATGTGTTGACCTACACCGACGCCGCGTCAATTCCCACGTCATTGCGCGGGTATGTAGCTGTCGCGGTTCAGCACGGTCTCATCAAAACAGACGGCAGTACTTTCCGCCCGCAAACCTCGTTTACACGGCTTGACCTCTCGCATGCGATGGTGAGGCTGGCAACGCTCGGAACGCAGTAACGCGATCCACAAACGTTGTCACAGAATAGGTACGCGACCGAAATGATCTGGTTGCGAGCTGTCCTTAACTCATTAATCCTGTGGTGTTTCGAGGATCAGGCCCTTTTTACGACCTGCTGATAAGAAACAAGTGAGGCTTGGTCGGTCGCGACCAAGATAACTCATTGGTGTCATTAAAAATAATGGTGAGCCGAGCAGGGCTCGAACCTGCGACCCGCTGATTAAGAGTGCGTTCAGAAACACTCCAGCGAGTTACGGCTCATACGATTTACTAACATCTGTCACAGGTTGCAGCCGCCAGTGAGTCTATCTGTTACCGCCTATTAGGTCCAGTTTGTCTGTGTTCTTGTCACAAGATTGTCTCAACTGTCTGCCTCTGATGTCAGCCTCTGAACGGACAACGGATTTTAAGTCCGTCCGAAGCTATCTTACCTGATCGCACCAAACGAGATGAACCAATCCTTACCGGACTGGCAGCCGTCAAAGTCATGCTCTGTCCGGTTACGTCTCGCAACAGAATGTCGTCATCTTAGCGTCAACAGTTTTCCTGCTTCCTTTCACTGCCGCGCAAGCCGTCGACCTCGGGTGACCAAGCCGGCCACGGTACGGCCTTCGCCGTGCCTCGCACGAGAATCTCCTCCAGGTTTTTGGCGACGCCTTTCGTAAACCCTCTCTTCTTTACTGTACGAGTGGTTTGATCGTTTTACGAAAATCCTGGCCGGGTGTGACCGTGCCCCCCGCGGCTATTGAGATTAGTCCCAGCGGCGCATATCCATGCTCAACGCCGTCTGGAGGCCTCGGTCGAGGATTTCCGCGTGGGCCCGGCCACTCGACGTCGCCTGTCGCAACCCGCGCCGGAATCAGCCAGTAGTCTCCAGTACGATAGAAAGGTGTCGGTTTTGCGACTAGAACTGTAGCTTCACCCTCCGGGAACTGAATCTGTACACCGTCTTCGAGCGTGAAGATCCAATTTGAATCGGTATCGCCGGTTGTTTCAACCACCGCAATCGCATCGGACTTCTGGTCCCAGCGCCGCATCAGAGGATGTTTTGCAGGGTCGTTCCCAACTGGGGACGCTGGCGCCGCCTTCAGCGTCACTTCCATAGTGTCCCGGTTAATTCCTTTTACCTGAAGCAGAGGCTCGGCGCGATTCTGAAGTACGTAGTCATCGTCGACTATCTCGACCCAATCGTCCACGCGCAGCCCGAAGCGGCTTTCGCGGCCCAGGTCTCGGAGCGTGACAACTTCGCCTTGCACATCCGTAATTGGGAAAATCACTGAGCCGTTCTCGCGCGACCATTTGAAGGTGGCCACCTTGGTCGTGTCCGGTTTACCGACCGAAGGCATCGCCACTCCGGGACGATGGATTTCGACGCGATAGAGTTGGTTCTCAGGTCCACGATAACGCGCTTCGGGCGAAATGATGCAGGGCTCGTCATCGGCGCCTGGCTTTCGGGCCCGGGCCCGCAGCCGCCCGCCTCCCGGTGGGACTTCGAGGAATTTGAGAAAATTCGCATAACCCTCGGGTTCAGCAAGCTTCAATCTGTTGATGGCAGGTTGATCAATGAGCTTCCACTTCACCTGCCAGACGACTTGTGCACGCGTCCCAGTGTCCGGGCCGCGCAGAGCAACCTCGCGAATCCCATTCCACTCTTCGTTCTCATCTTCGTATGCCGTGATGTGGCGCTCCCACACGTCAAGGTAGGCCAGGTACGTTCCGGCTTCCAACTTTTCCAGACCCACGGGCGAACCGCTTTGTGCGGTATAACGCTTGGGGCCATCGTTCTCGCAAAGGATGCCATCGACGTAGTATCGCCCCGGCGCGATGTCGAAGTCCCGTGGCACGTCATTATTATCCTTGTCCTTGGCAGGTTCGATTCTGAAGCCGTTGGCCGGTCCGCCGTGTGGGCCAATCAAGTCGGCCGCCAGTCGCCGGGAAAAGTAGCGGAGGATGTCGCTCATCTCATTTGAGTCCGCATCGATCGGCACCCGCCCCTGTTGTTGAAACACGCGGCTGTAGTGCTTGGCCGGATCAAAAGTCATTCGTGTGAAATCACCCTTCATCACTGCCTCCTGTCTTAGTTCATAAGAATCACGGCGGCATCCATCCCCGCCGGCGAGTATTCATCGAGTCGCGCGCGTAAATTGGCCAGTCGCTGCGGCTGATATAGATCGTGGAATACGCCCATCTCAGACTCGTCGTCAGCCCCTCGCGTGATTTCCGCGGCGCAGTCGTCGGCCAGCTGGCAATACTCCGGACGACCATAGCGCGTGCAGTTGAAGCGAGGTTTGACGCGCGTTTCCTCGTTGGTCTTTTCGTAGCCGGTTTTGCCCTTTGCCGCCAGATCGGGCTGGCATTGATATCGCGGCGGGGTCCTGGAGCCCGGCGTTACATAGCAATATCGCATGCAGCCCTGTTGACTCCGCGCCACCGTGACCTTGCCGTCGAAGATCGAATTCTCGGCGAGGTCGATTGCATGCACCTGGACCTGGCCGAAAACTGTCGAACGGGCGATTCGCAAACGGGAGTGCGCCACGAGGCAGCCGGGCGCGCCGATCGCTTCGCTGGTCGAATCCGTCGCGTCAAGGATGCTGTCGCTGATGTGCAGACATATCGGATCGATCCTGAATCCGTAACCAGTTCCATAACAGCCCGACTCAGCGACGGCTGACGTGGCGCTCGCGTTCTGCCTGTGGGCCTCATACAAGGGCGAATTAATCATCAGCGGATGAACCTGAATCGAACCGAGAATGCTTTTCTCGATTTCGACCTGAGCGTACGGACAAAGCAATTCAAGATTCGGTTCGGCCGGTCGATTCGGCTCACCATAACTGTCAATTGTCCAGCCGGGCACGAGCGTGCAGTGACGAATCCTGGCCGCGGCTATCTCGCCTTCGATCGCCACGCTTCGTCCGCTAATCAGGAGTCCATCAAGCGTAACTCGGCTGCCTCGTTCACCTTCGATTGTCAGCGCATCGGGACTGTCGGTGTGCCAGTCGAGCAGGCGAATCACAGGTCGCTTACCGTTGGCCGCTCTCAGTTGCAGACTCTGGTCCTCTTGCAAGTGCACGTTGATCTGCTCGACGTACACGCCGCTGTCAACGATCTCAATAACCGCGTGGGGATTCTTCGTCGCGTCAATTTTGCGCCATTTTCGGAGCGCCGCGTTGATGGTGCGGAACTTCTCTTTCGGTCCAACGCGATAGAGCTTATGGATTGCAGGTTGTGAGATCGGACGGTCGTATTCACCACCGCCGATGTTCGCGCTGAAGCCGTAATAGTACGAGACCCACACCCCATCCTTGGGAATATGAGCCGCGGGAAAGACTATTCGTCCAAGTACCGGGTCGACCGCTACCCGATCGTGACGCGGGCGATAACGCCATTCGCTGAGATCGGCGGGAATAATTCTGCTGGCCGGTATCAGTTCGCGCTCGGACGTGTCGTCGCGAGTACGTTTACGTTTGCGAATCCAAATGGCGACGCTTTTTCCGTTGCCGTAATAGGCTTCGGAGGCGCGTGTCCGGCGAACATGATGTCTGGTTTCGTGTGACTCGAACGCCTGACGCCGAATCGCAAGTGGTAAGTTGGTTTCTTGCGCGATGCTGGTTGGATCGGTTTCCCACACCGGCTCTGCAAACAGCGGCGAGTCGTTTCCCAACACGCTGAACGTGAAGCATTCCGGCCCAATGTCTTCGACGCAGTGAGCCCGGCTGAGCGTGACTGGACAAGATTTGAGCCGGCAAACGAAGAGCCCAACGCTCGGTATGTTGTAGCGGCCAGTTATTCGACTCGAGTTTATTCGACGAATGTCGACGGTGTGGCCGGACTGATCGAATGCGCCATCTATCAAACTGAGTCTCGTTTCCTGGCGCACGTCCACAGTCCCGCCCATGGGCGCGTGAGGAAGGTTTATGTTTTGCGAACAGCCGAGCAGTCCGAAGAATTCGACCGCGCGTGCGGGCCAGCCGGCGACGTCATTTGCAAGCAGTTCAAGTAAGGCCAGTGTGCCTTTTCGCCGCCGGTAGCCGATCGTGTTGGCAAGCTCGCGCCGCGGAATGAGAATCTTGTTGCGTTCAATGTCACGCAGGCTTACTGAGCTTCCGGGCTCGCCCGCCTCATGAACCTGCTGCCAGCCGATCAGATCACCGATGTAAGGCACCACCCAGTCGTCACAGGTTTCGATGAACCAATTCTTGTAGAGCTGGGCAATGTCTTGTTCGACTACGTTGACTTGCTCCTCGACGACTCGCAGCAATGCTTGCAGCGGGTAACCTCGCTCGGCATCGCGCAGGCGATAGATCGCCGGCAGCAGCGAATATAGGTGGTCGGTATTCATAGTTATTCAATCAAGTTGATGATCAATGTGTCGGGAACTTCCGGCACCAGATACGCCAACTGCGCCGGGCGAATTGGGTCTGTGCTGGTTCCGGAAAACTCCGGAAGGTTAACTGCAACGCGCTGATCAGGTTTTTCTCTGCTCACGATCTTCTGGGCTGCCTCGATCAACTCGTTAGGAGTGCGCACACTGCCGTCATCATTTCGTTCAGCGACTCCGCCAAAATCGTCGACATCGACGTAAGCCACGCCCGTCACAGATTGCATTGCGCTGAAGACTTCGCTCAGAAATACATCCTGGCCCAGCTCGCGAGCCTCGAAGCTGAAAGTCTCGAGCAGTTTGGCGCGAATCTTCGGCGCGACCTTTTCCCAGACATAGTCCGGAAGCAGCCGCACGCGCGCATTGATGACCAGCAGCAGGAGCTCTCGTACTGCCACACTGACAGGCAGAGCCGGGTCGCCAAACTGACTGAGCGCCAATCGCAGATTGCGCAACACATCAGAGTCTGGTGCGATCGGAATGTCACCGGCGCCGGCAATGGTGACGTGCACAAGCTCGAGGATGCCGTTCGAGAGTCGAGCGGAAAACGCTTTTCCGACTCCTCCAAAAGTGCGCGCTAAGTCGGCGTAGTCACTGGTGGAAACCAGTCGGTCCAGCGCCAACACTGCCAGCGGCGCGTTGCGGCGGGCTTGATCGCGGGTTTCGGGATCGGCGCCGCCGCTCGCTTTCCGGGGATTGTTTACCTCCTTCACGTTGAGCGGCCGCGCCGCGAGCAACGTGATCTTTCCTTCGGCCACATTGCCTGCCTTGCCCAGACCCTGACGATGTTTTGCGCGAACGTTTTCGAGGCCAGTCGGTAGCCGGGCGCCTTGTTTGCCATTGCCGAAGATGGCCGTCGTTACTTCCGCGTCACTTCGCGTGGTGACAAACCGCCGCGCGGTCGGTTGCAGACCAAAGATAGATTCGGCCTCATGCCATTCGACGTCGTTGACAAAAACTTTCAAAGTACTTTCGACACCCGAGGGCGTGGGTGCCGAGATGTAAGTTAACGGAGGTTGCTTGAGGGCGAATTGCTGAAGCGTCTTGCTGCCGTCGCCGCTGCCGAGCGTCTCCTGCCGCGATTCTCCGTGTGTTGCCCTAACCACATTTCCATAGATGGTCACCTGGTTGCGCGCGTAGCAATATTGGAGATCGGTGGCAAGTTTTATGCGCGTATGAGCAGTGTCACCAGGTATGTCTGGATCTGCGTCGTGAACGACCTCGGCCAGCATTGCCAGCTCGACTCCCTTAACGCCGGTAATGGGCTCGTCAAACGCGTCGAACATGTCCGCGCGCTCACCCTCGACAAACACCCACCGGCCCGATTTCAGCTCGCTGTAGACACCATCGAGCACAATCCACCCCTCGTTCTCTTCCGTAGTGCATATATCTTCTTCGATTGGCTCTTCGGTGAGCTGAAGCAATTCGGACTGGGCGTAGACGACTGTCCGCCTGATAACCTGGAAGTCGTCGAGCTTTTCTGGGGGGGTGTTTTCAGATGAGATGAGCATCATCCACGCAGCGTCGTCTCTTTTGTTTGTTCCGACCGTAAGCTCGATTCGCGTCGTGTTCCCGCTCATTCCGTATGCGCCTCTGGAGATGTTTGCGGTCGCTTTCGCGGCTCGGCCAATCAGCAGCGCCGGGTCAGTGTGGACGGGTTTCAGCTTCAGAGTTCTCTTGACATCAGTCGCTTCAGTGTCGACGACGACCCAACTATCAGGCAGGATTTTTTCGTAATTTCCATCCAGGTAGATCACATTGCTCAGGCTGCGTGGGCCTTCTTCGGCCGGAGTGAAGAATTCTTCCACCGGTCCCACGTCTGCGGCGGTCCACTCATTAAACTCAACCTTCGTGCTTTTGGTGGTTTCGTTTCCCTCTCTCTTCTCGGTCTCGGCAATTTCGGACCGCAGCGGTGCGTTATGCCCAAACGGCGCTGACTTGACGCGAAATGCGTAAACCTCCGGCTGAACCGAGCGCGTCGGTGGAGTATTACCGAACGCGATTGGTAGCGAGTCGAGCAACGCAGGTTGGAATACTCCAAGTGCCTGGACTCCGAGGTCCGAATGCAGACGGAAGGCGGAAGCGGCATCCCGCCCGAACCGAAACTCGTTTCGTGGCGGCACCGAAGCCTCTTTGGTAAGACCGTCCACGACCGCTCTCTGCATCCGGTCATCCGATCTTTTCCTGAGAGACTCCGGCGAAGTCCCAGTCTCGGTCGGCGAGGTCGTCCCGCTGTCGCCAGTCGTGCTGTGTTGCAGCAACGCAACCGTTCTTCCTAATTCGTCAGACAGTTCGCGGACTCGTTCTCTGAAGGCTCCGCTTATGTTTCTCCTGGCCATGACTCGCGCCAGGCCGGGCAGCGTTTCGCGCTTGAGAAAATCGGCCAACGCGGCGTCGGTCCGTCCATCGTTCAATTCATCTGAGAGCTTTTTCAACTGCGCTTTGGCAACACCGGGGTTCTTGAATCCCGTCACGATCGACTTCAAGGCTGCCTTGGCTGTAACGGGAGGAGTACTGCCGGTCGCGAGCCATGGCACGACCACTACTTGCGTTCGATCAGCCGCGCTGTCGGCGTTGACTTCAATTATGCGAAGAAGTATCGGGTTCGAGCCCGCAGTCATTAATAGGGGGTCGCCTGCATTCAGTCCGGTAGTCGTTCCTTTAAAGTAAAGCTTGATAGCGCGGTTCTCGAATCCAGCCTGGTTCAATCTTTCCAGGCTCAGCGGTCGGGTCTGACGCGGAACCAGTTTGTTCCAAACCCCGCGCGCTTCGAACTCCTCGACATTCTCGAAACTTTGCGGAAGTTCGCCCGGACCGGGAACACTTTGAGCGCGAACCTGAAATGGCTCGACCACTACCTTTTCGTTCTTTTCAATCGTCAGCATCAGGTAAACGCTCGCCGCCACGCCAGGTCGCAACCGGTACCCGACCAGTCGGGCGAGCTCGATAATTGAGCGGCGCTCAGTCGCCGTGCGCAGGAAGCCTTCGTTCGCGATTCGCTCCTGATAAAAAGTCAGCACGTCGGCGACGGTCGCCCACGCGTCGAGCAACGCGATCGACGGATCGCCTGGGTCGCGAGTCGTGAAGTTCAACAACGGTCGCCGACTTTGGCCCGCGCGGCATTCGTCCTTACTGCCCAGACACAATGTTGAAAGCCGCGCCAGCATCGTTTCCAAAAACGTCGCTTGGGTTCCCACGCGATACGCGAGCGCGCTGCGGCCCGGGCGATTCGCCACCGGCAGCGGGGTCAACGCTTCAACGCCCTCGCAGCAGCCGCAGGGTGTCTTGCCTGGCCCGCATCCACATTGCGCATGTCGGATCATCTGCCGCCTCCCATCTGCAAACTGAAGGTGCCGTTCTCAGGCAGGCTCGGATCATTGTCCAGTTGGGCCACTTCCAGTGGGCCCAGCGGAAGCACGCCATTCTCGATCTCTTGCTGCGGGCCCTCGCCCAGCCGCTCGAGCCGGGTGACTTCGACGTTCTCGACACCTTCTACGGACTGGGCCTTCGCAACCATACTGCTCAAAAAGATTCCTTGGCCGAAACTCAAATTGTCGGAATGAAAGAATCCTTTGCGTCCGTCGGAAAGCACTCGATTGCTGAACAGATCCAGTAATTCTGCCTTGACGTGGCCGCGCAGGTAATGCGAATCGACACAAACCTTCATTTCGATGAGGAGCGGTACCAGACGAGCCGATTGCACAACCAGGTCGTGACCGATTCTGCGATAGCGTTGCAGCCGCAGTTGGATGGCCGCCAGCAGCGAAGCATCCGCTTCTTCTTTGCCGAACTCGTCGACAGCGACCAACGCTTCGTAACGTCCACCGTTCCAGCGAAGCGTTGCCGCCGCACGCTGCACGCGGCCCGCGAAGTCGCGCTCGACCAACGCACGATAGTCATCGGCGATAATCGCGCGCTGTAATTCCTGTCGGAAAGCGTAGGGCGCAAACAGTTTGGCTTCGGCGATGGGCTCGGGATCAGTCCCGCCTGAGGCCGCGAGCGGATTGCGAACCTCGACGATGCCGCCGCTGACTTTCTGTTTTCGAAAGACAACGTGCGTGATCGATTCGGCGCCGACATTGCCCGCCGGGCCATTCCCCACGCGATACACCGCTTTGAATCTCATGTTGGGTGCGGGACGGCGACCGAGCTCACCATCGCCGAATCGCAGATGTGCCCGCCCGTCGTTGTCGATCTCGGCTACGAAGTGTTGATCGCCACCGCCGCTGCTCAACAAGTCCAGTCGTGGGAGCCATAGCGCTTCATCACCTGGCGCTGGATCACTGGTCAGGCGAACCTGCGGCAGAGTCTGTCTGACATCTTGAAGGAGCGCCTGGGCCGCGGACGTTTCCGGTCTGAGCGGCTGTGCAAAAGTCAGCGGAGTCTCCTTCAAAACAGGTTCGTAGGTCCCCGCGATTAGCTGAATCTCTGAGGGCATTTCTTCGCACTCGCAACGCTCGATTGTTTCCTCGACCGGTACCGGCTCCAGCTCTTCCTCAATCGTCTTTCCGTGATCGACCAGCAACACGTTTCCACGAGCGACGGTCACCTCGCGAATGATCGAACAAGGAGGCGACGGCTCTTGCTGACCGGGAATTGTTCTCTCCCATGGTGGACCAAGCACCGATAGGCAAAGCGGAAACGGAAGCGCGTCTTCCGCCGCCCATTCAATTTCGACGATCGACTCTCCATTGAGCGCGTCAGTCGATGCCTCGACGCGGATTAAGCGAACGGCGTGGCGATGCGCGGGATCGGCGTCCGAAGGATTGCCGGTTTTTGGCCCAATGACTTCTTCAAAGATCAGATAATCGCCCGGTCTCAGCCAAAGCTTTGGAGCACGGGCTGGCTCGCCCGGTTCGGATTGATCGTAAGGCTGCTGATCCTGCGGACCGTATTGCGAATCTGCGCGAGGTGGGTACTTCGGCCCTGCGGGAGGTAGGCACTCAGGCTCGGCATCTTCTTTCACCAACTCGCCGATCAGCGTGGCAGATGTCGCGCCGCGATCAAGGCAACACTCCTCATCACCCCACGTGTAGAAATGGATTTCGGAGTGCGCCTCAAACAGCTTAATAGTCTCATGGGTTACCGGCTCGAAGATTTCGTAGCCGCCGGCGGCAAGATTCTGAAGGTCGACAGGTGTCAGTGTGACGCCAAATGACGAAGGCGCGTCTTGCGGACGGGTAATGAAGAACATCTCGCGCGGGTCGAACTCCATAGGGCTGCCGTCGATTTTCAGAGTGACCCAGGCTCGCGCGTTGGAGCCTTCGTGCAAGAGGTAATCCACCAACCGCGCATGGCGGCGCACTGAAATCCGCTGCCGGGCCGTTTCCAGATAAGCTTCAGTGGCGACCGCGTCCTGGTAGTAGCTGAGATAATCGCCGGCGTAGGCTAGCACTTCGACGAGCGCGACTCCGATGTCCGGTACGTGGCGTTCACGCCAGTCGGGCATTAACAACGCGAGCCGGTCGAACATTAGTTGCCGGAAGCTTTGATAGTCCTTCGCCAGATAGTTGGTCTCCGGCTGAGGTCGCTCGACGGGTGGACACTGCGGCCGGGTCGAACAATCAAGATCGCTCGCACACTCAACCTTGAAATTGAACTCCAGTGCGTCGTAGCGCGGATCGAACAATGGATGTGGTTGCGGACGCCCTTCGGAGTCGCGCGCGACGATGCGAAGTATGTAAGTCGAAAAGTCTCCGGCGCGATCAACAACGACTTCGAGCGTGTCGTCGAACTCGGGATCGCCCGAAGGGTGGGTCACGGCACTTAGAACTTTGATTTTTCTTATGCGCCGTCCACCTTCGATCACGACGTTCTGCTTTCGGATTTCGTGCGTTCCCTGCGGTGCCCCTCCCAGAAAATGAACCGTCAGCCTGGTCTGCTTCGGCTCGGCGTCAGGGTCGACCTCAAGGTAATCGAGTCCATATAGCTCCTTCTGTTGCCGCACGGCTTCGCGCCGGCGTTCGCTGTTGCATACGAGGCTCGTCATTGGACAATGCTCCGGGTGAAAGTCCTGTTGACAGTTTGCTGGGTGCGGGTTACGACGTATTGCACTTCGATCCGAAGCTCCGCATCGTCGCTGGCCACTTCCAGATTCTTTACTTCGATTAGATCGCCAAGCCACTGCTGCAAGCCGGCCTGAATGGTGAACTGAATCGCGGTCGCCAATTCGGGACTATTCGGCGCGAAGACCATTTGCAGCAGGCCGCTTCCGAAATCGGGCCGGTTGACGCGCTCGCCAGGACTGGTCAGTAAGAACTGCTCGATCATGTCGCGTATGTGATCGTCGTCGGTCGTAGCAGCCGTCCGTCCACGCTGATCGAAATGAAATGGATAGTCGATGTTCATCGCGTCCTCGTTTAGATCGCGGTCGCCCTTGTTTGGGTTACGAGAATCAAAAGCGGCGTCCCGGTCGGCGCGCAGATCGCCTGACTACTCTGAACCAGGAGTGGCTGTCCATTCGATAACACCCGCGTACTTCCACTCAGCCACTGCGCGGTGACGCAAGGTCCGTTCGCCCCCGGCGGAGGCGGCAGCGCGCACCCGGCGACGACGTACGGAGCGGTCATCAGCACCGTGGGCTGTCCGCTCACGGTCACTCGCGGATTTGGGACCGTGGGTTGTGCCTGGCCGCCGTGCGAGCAAAGCACCTGAGCACCGACATGGACGAGAAATCCTGGCATTACATCTCCTGATTCAGATCACCACCAGTGCGCCGTTGTTAATCGTAATCGTCGGGCCGATCATCTGGATGGTTGCGCCTTTGCCGTTCGAAATGAACACTCCTGCATCGTTGACGACGATCGCAGCGCCGGTCGTGCTTTTTAATATGATTCCGCCGGTCGGTGGCGCCGGCGGCATCACCGGGGGCGGCACGGACGGCGGAAGGTCACTGATTATGATCGCGTTTTGCAGCAGCGACTGGATCACGATGCTCGGATCAGCCGGATTGCCGGCGAGAGCCGCCATGGGAATCTCGGACTGCAAACCCCAACGGCAACCGACCCACACGGGATAATCGGGATTGCCCTGCTCAAACTCGACCCAGACACCAGCGCCGATTGGCGGAACCATGTACACGCCCATCGGTGGACCGGTTGGTCCCGCGAGCGGAACACAGGGTTCCGCCCAGCTCGAAGGGATCACGCCGAGGACGTCGGGCACCATCAACTGCAATCGCCCGCGCTGTTCGGGATCCACATTCTGGATAACCGTGCCACGAAACTTGCCCAGGTACGTTTTGTTTGGACTTGTTGTTGTCATGGTCCAACCACCGGTGTCCGCGAAATCAATCCGTCTCTCGATAACGTGAATGACTGCTTGTACTCGCCTGACTTGATGTTGTGTGTGACGCTGTTGATGTAGTACATCCCGTCGTAAGCGGGGCCGGCGCCTCGAACACCGACGACCCTTCGCGCTCGCAGAATGTGGCCGTAACGCGTGACGCTCAACGAACCCTGTCCCGTGATCGCATCTGAGAAATTCAGAGTTGCCCCGAACGCTGCCTTCAAAGCGTCGGCCGGAGAAAGCTTCGCAAAGTCGTCAGAGAAAACTATTTTGGCCGGCGGCGTGAGACGAGCGCCAAGCGGTGGATGCAAGACGCTGACGTTGGGAATCGGGATCGGCAATGGAATCCTGCCGAAAATCGGATCCATGATCGTAACAATCACCGACTTCTTCGCCAGACCGTCGAGGGAAAACGTCAGCGAATCAACGTTAGTCTCCCAGTCCATGTTTACGCTCAGCGCAGGTTCCAATATGGGTAGTGGCAGATCAGGACCGAAATAAGCATTGCTGGTTAAGGGCAGTGGTCCAGGCTCGACGTAAAATACGTACCCGCACAGCCCAGCCAGGCCCCGGATGTAAGTGAGGTCGCTCGACAATTGGGTCTGTATTTGTTCTGTTATGTTGGGTGGCACATCCGAGGGATGGGGCACAATCGTTGGCTTGATGCCGAACACCGCATACTTGCCGAGAATCACCGCGACTTTCGCGGCGTCGGCCAGCGCCGGAAGCGGCAAATCGACTTCAACCACATCCATCAACACGCTTAGATCCTCTCCGGTCACAGAAAGTGTTGATTGCCCGGGCTCGTTGCCGGGCGCGAGATCGTGGCGAGTGATGATCCCATCCATCAGCACGTTTGGAACTCCATTCATCGTCGCGATTATCACCACCCGGGTAATCATTGGATCGAAGTAGCCGGCCGGCAGCATCGCCAACTGCAACGGCGAGGTCTTACCCAAAGTAAAGGTGAGCTGGAACCCGCTGCGGTCCTTCGAGTTGGTGACTTGAACGCTTTTGAGCGCCTCGATCACCGGCTGCGGCGCGGGCAGCGGCACCACCGGCGAACCGATCATCAGCGTGAGATAAACTCCCTTAAGCATTTGGTGTCCCCGGTATTCCTTCGGGCAACGTAATTCGAATTCGTCGGCCGATTGCCTCTTCCTCGGTCAACTCCTCAGGCCGCATCGCGCGATTGGCGTCACACACACGCCAGAACTGCAGTGGGTCGCCCAGGTAACGAGCGGTGACGTTGTCGATTCGGTCACCCTGCACCACGACATGTTCCTGCAGGGTGGTAAAGTTCTCGGGTTGCGGCAAGAAGCGGCGTCGCAGATAAGCGTGGGTCCTGCCGTCGCCGGTCTCGATGGTCGTAGTCTCGATGCCGTAGTAACGGCTGGTCGGTGGAAACGTCATGCGTGCCTCTTTCTAAAACAGCTTTAAGCCTTCGCCCACGTTCTGAACATTGCTGAACAGATTCGTGGCGGCCATGACTTCTTTGACGATGTGATGGGCCAGGAACAAAACCCGGCCCGAGCTCAGCAGCGGCAAATCGTGGTAGCTGAGTACCGTCAGCGACAGGTCAACCTTTGCGCGAATCGGATTCAAGAGCTGATCGTGAGCTTCTTCAGTGATGCTGAAGCTCGTGATGCGCACGGGCAGAACGCGTTGTGGCCCCCAGACAAAGAGCGTCATGGGAGATTCCGCCGGGATGACTTCGATGGTCCCGATCAGCGACAGTGCGGTGTTCGCGATTACCACCGCGCTCTTCGGATAAAGCATGATCTCCAGCGCGGCCAGCGTCGGATAAATGCCGGTGGCTATCACCTGGGGATTTGCCTGCTCGAGCTGATCCGTCGCGTCGATTTCCACGCTGAGAGTTATTGTTTCCTTGGGCGCGCCGGTGAGGCGAAAGGCTTCGCCCCGATCGCCTTCCGCCGATACAGCGCGCGGCTCGAGCTTCCGCGTCATCGTGTCCGGGTTGTATTGGAACACCACGACCCTGGCCAGCGGATTTAGTGGATCGACTCCGATCAAGGCGCCCTTGAGTATTCGTGGTGAACCTGGAAAGCTGCTCATTAGGTTGCTATCCTCAAAGAGATTCTTCCTAACGACGATCCGAAATTAACGGTCGTCGCATTTCATTGTCCAACCGGCGCACTGCGTGCTGCGTCGGCTACGGTGGTGGACAGCCACCGGTTCTCGTATAGCCTTGCCCGATCGCGCTGCCTCCAGGAAACAGCTCCCAATTCCCAGCGGCATTCCGTCGAATTCTGTTAATGGTGTGCCAGGCAAACAGATCGGAGATTCTCTTCCAACCACCCGGCTTCTCCCTGGCAATTACCCAGTCAGTGGCATTCATCCGCATCGACATTTCGTCGACTCCTGCGTGTCCTCCGGCCCCGAGTGCTACTGCAAAGCCAGGAGCATCCGTCATGGTGATCTCGTTGGCGGCGTTGGGGCTCGTGCAGGTCGCGCCCGCAGCCGGTGAATCGTCGGTGCCTGGAGCATCCTGATCGACTGCCGCCCACCCACCGCCGAGTGCTGCGCTGGCACGATTGCAGCCCATAGAACTAATCACCTGCACGAAACCGTATTCAACCGTTGGTCGGTGGCCAGCGATCGTGAAAGCCAGATTCATCCCATTCTGGTTGCGGGGATCCCCGGCTACGGAAGGTCCAAGGTGAGCAGGACATCCGTGGTCCCCCCCAATCCTGCAACAGTGGACTGGTCCAGCCGTGACAAACCTCGCGAGCGTTGCAGTTGGAAATGCAGGTGGAGGCGCAGCCGCAGGAGCCCCTGCTCCAGCGCCCGGTGCCCCTCCCAACTGCAGAATCGATTGAGGAGTTTGCCCGCTAGCACGTACAGGCACGCGGCTGAAGTCATTGCCAAAGCGGGGCCCCATGAAGGCTCGCGTGCTTGAATCAAGCGGCTGACCATGGGAGCCGAGCACGTCGTGCACGATAGACGGCGCTTCATTCGCGCTAGCAGCCTTATGTGCAGCGCGCTGAAGAATCTCTCCGCTGGCATTCTTTTCGCAGCTTCCGCACTTCCCACCGGAAGGCTTGTGCTGACCGCATTCACACTTGCGCTGCAAGATGCCGCTCGCCTGGGGTGGTGAATACGCGGCTTGCTGCGGCACCTGTTGTTCGGTCTTATTCATTCGCCGATTCCTCCTTGCAGATGAGAGCCGATCTTGAGTCGACGTTTAACCTCAGGGCATTCCTTTAGGAAAGTAAAAGCGCTCGCGTTCACCAGGCATAAACACCTGACTGCCCGGCAGGCAGCCGCTACGATAAATAAAATACTTGCCGCTGCGGTCTGAATAAACGCAGACGATCTGCGCTCCGGGCGGGATCTGCTCGAATCCCGTCAAACGCCTGATGCCCGATGGATCGTCTGCCGCATCAGCCGGGACGATCACATTGACGCCGGTTTCGACCGGCCGGCCGCCATGGGGAGTGTTTGCCACAGTCGCAGGCGGGCTCTAGCAAAGCTCCCGCCGGTGCCAGCTCTGTCGCCGGCGTCGGGCTCTGAGTCTGCTTGTTCATTCTTAGTGACATTCGTTTTCCGCGTCCCGGCTCTTAGGCTTCCTGGGTGCCCGCCGCCGACTGTTGCGCCATGATCTCATCTAGAATTGGCTGTGCCTGCTCCCAAGTGAATACTCGCAGCAACCGGATAAAAAGATTCGGCGGCACGTTCCGCACAGCCAGTTGTCGTGCCCATTCCGCCTGCGTAGCCGGCGTCCGAAAGACAATTCGCTTCAGCCATTGGACTTGCGCCGGCGGCAGCACGTTGTGAAGAAACTCTGGCCGCGAGATCGCAAATGTATAAAGCTCAGCCAAATACTCACCGTGATTGGTGCGAGCGTATTCAAACTCAACGCCAGCCGGGAGCTGCGTTTGATCAACTGATGACAAGAATCGACTCCCGCCGCCGCTGCCACCTGCGTCTCGCGTGTAGGTCCGGGCGCCGACCCGTACTGGCGTGTTCGGTTGGAGGCTGGCAAGCCACGTATCGAGTTGCGTTTCGTTGAAAGCCAATTCTGCGCGCAGGCTGTCACGCTCAGCTTGCCAATTCGCATGACGCGGCGCCGGACTGGTAATCCACGCCCAGGGGAAATCCTTCCAGTGCAGAACCTGACTAAAAAATCTATCTTCCTCTGCCCGAGGAATCTGCGACATCACCATATGGCCGACTTCGTGCCGCAGAGTCTGTTGCGTTGCGGGGAGTCCGAGACTAACAGACCGCGAATAAGGAGTGCTTCGAAGTCCGGCGTCGAAGACAGTGATGCGCCCCGTGCCTGGGTCGGCTTCGCCACCTGTGAATCCTTGTCCAGAGCCTGCGCAGACGCCGGTCGGACTCAAGTCACTCGGATGGCAGGCCGCTCGTGCGAACCGGATCAGGCGGGGGTTCGTCCAACTGGCCTCCGCCGGCAGGACCGCCAGAGCTTGGTCAAGACTAGCCCAGTCACCACCGCCATAACCCCACTGTGTCGCACCCGCAGGGTTCTCAAAAACGACGTTATAGTGAAACTCAATTCTTGCTTCGCGCGCCTTGCGAGTGCATGAGTCGTTGAGTGCGTCTCGAAAGTCGATGTAGCGACGCCGGCTGCGGCCCAATGAACCCAGCATGCTTCGGAGCTCCACTGCGTCTGCGTTGATTTCCCCGACCTCGTTAGACACGATCTCAGCCTGATGCGAAGCGTTGGAGGTCGGTCCCCCCGCCTGGACACACGCAATGGTTGCTCGTGCCCAGTTATCGACGCGTTGCGTCGCTTCGCTGTCATTTGCCGGCACTCTTGCACTGGCTACTCTGCAAAAAGCTTCAATGCAATCAGCAGGATTGGGCCCTCGAGGTGGCACCGGAGCGCGGGTTGTGGCAGCCGATGTGACTGGTGGGACGGGCGACGCGGGTCCCGTCGGAGTGAGTCCGGAACCACTCGCCGGGATCCTAAACAGGACTCCAGGGTTTGCTGAAGCCGTAGGTCGCGCGGCGAATCCGGACATGACTTGATCAGCCAGGCTCTCAGCTTCGCGCTCTGAGGCTCCCGCAGGATCACTTACTGTGGCTGCGGCTGTCGACTCGCCTTTTTGTTGAAGCGTGTGTACCAGTTCGTGAGCAATCAGCCGCCGCCCTGCGTGAGTCTCCGGTCCGTATTGCCTTGCGCCGAATACAACATCATGCCCGACGGTGTACGCAGACGCGCTCACACTACGAGCTGATTCCGCCGCCTTCGCGTCCGTATGCAGACGCACGTGGCTGAAATCATGTCCGAAGCGCGGTTCCATGAAGGAGCGCGTTGCCGCATCGAGCGGCTGGCCGGTTGAGCCCAGAACTTCATGCACGATGGAGGGAACTGTTGAAGATTCAAGACTGTTACTTGCTTTTCTTTGAAGCGAGCCTTTCTTCGCACAGTCGTCACACTTCCCACTCAGCGTGTGATTACCGCAATCGCACTTACGCTGTAGAAGTAGACCCGGCGACCATTGACCGCCGTCAGATTGATTTGCGATGTCTGCGTTAAGCTTCATATCACTTCGCGCTTTGCCTGGCGTTCGCTTGGCCTAAGTAGTTCGAGTCTAGGAAGTGCAGCACGTATCCTTTTCGATAGCAGTCTTGCTGGCCCCAGCCTTATAAACCGAACCCTTAAACGAGCTGCCGACCGTGACTCCGAGATCCTTTTGAATCTTGGGGCTCACCTCAAATCTTGTTTCTGTGACCGAGTGGTCTCGAACGTAGCCACTGGTTTGTTTTCCGTTCGCGCAAATCGTCCAAATGTCGCCACATTGTTTTCTCGAAAACTGATTATTCGGAACGGCCATCCAGTTATCGTTGTCACTACAGCCCTTTTCCAATGCCTTGTCGCATTTATTGTCGCAAGTGAAGATCGGTGTGAACTTTTGACTGGGACAAGGCGTTCCGTCGATGTCCTTGTCCCGGCCCTTTCTCTCAACTCCATTGGCGGGGTCGCAACAAATATACTTCGAATTGGCCACCAGGAATGCGCAAGTTCCTTCTGCCAGAATGGTTCGCGTGCAATTCGGCTTCGCCTTCTTGGCTGGGGCTTTGGCCGGCGCATCTTTGGGCGCCTCATCAGCCTCTTCGGCCGTTTGCTTAATGATATCTGGCCGTTCTTCATAGATGGGCAAGTCATCCCAGGTTTTCCTTTGGATGAGCGGCGCAATTGTTGTTCGGGGTGCAGAAAGGCCCAGAGTCTCGGCAGTCGAATCGGCCTCTCGTTCTTCTCGCGAATCGTGCGCGCCCAACGGAATCGCGGATGCCGCCACGTTGGCGAAATCACGTTGCTGGATCGTGTGGGTCAGTTCATGTGCCAGCAAGTTTATTCCCAACGGGCTGTGTGGTTGATACTGTCCGGCGGCGAAGACTATGTTCTGGCCCAACGTAAATGCCTTCGCATTGATTGCGTGTGCCGCGTCATCGGAGCGTCCATCGGTATGCACTCGAACCCGGCTGAAGTCATGTCCAAAGCGCGGCGCCATGAAAGCGCGCGTTGCCGCATCGAGCGGCTGCCCGGTTGAGCGCAGTACTTCATTGACGACTGACGGCGCTTCGGAAGATTCAATGCCGTAAGCTGCCTTTCTTTGCAGTAGGCTTTTCTTCTTCGCACAGTCGTCGCAGTTGCTACCCATCGCGTGATTGCCGCAATCGCATTTGCGCTGCAACACGCTACTCGCCGTCGCGAACAATGCGGGGCTTGCGGCCTCTCCTTTCGTGTGCTGGAGTCTTGTTTCGCTCACCTCGACACCTCAATCGCTTCCATCTTTGTCACTCAATCAGGTTCCTTCGCTAGAATTCCTGAATTGCCGACTGCCTACTGCCGTGCTAACTGCCGGCGCCAGGCTACGTTCAGGTTTTTCAAGTTGGGATTCCTGATTCGTGTCGGATCCGTGGGCTGCCGTCTTTGTCACTCCAGTGCTTACTGCCGGCGCTAGGCTGCGCTCAGGTTTTTCGAGCGCGACGTTACAGAGTTTTTTCGCCATTTCCAGTTTCACGTGATTTTTTTCGCAGCCACATACTGTTAGCTGGCGTTCGCAAAATGCGGCTCGGCCAAACGAGCGCAGCCCCAAAAAGTAAGTGGTCGCATAGTCAAAACACTCCTTCCGCATGGCACTGTTTTCTGCGTAGCTCAGACACACTTTTAGATTGTCCTGATACATTCGCTGATCGCACGCCGCTTGCGCTGCCGGCGTAGGGTTGCAGGTTTGGTAGCATTCATCGTGACGGTCACAACCCCGCCCCTTGCCGCCGCTCGGCGAACACAATGCGAATTGCGTTTTACTGCCGCCTGCCGGATTGTTCGGATCGATACCAGCCAGGTTCGCAAGGGATGCCGGAACACTGCATCCGTCATATTCGACATTCCATTTCCCACCACTACAACTCCCTTTCGTGAACGGACACGGTTCCTTAGCGGCAGGCTTGAGCGTTGCGGTTTCATAAGTCGGAACCGCGCCGATTGAACCGGGAGTTTGCCGCGCCAGTCGCAGGTTATGTTCACGCCCGATAAATGCAGCATGCCCCGAGGAGACAGCAGATGCTGCTGCGTCAGCTTCTTGTTCCGAGCGGCTGTCGGTCACTACATCCAACGCCGACGAATTCTGAGCGAGGCCGCCGCGTTGCTGAACCGTATGTGTCAATTCGTGGGCTAACAGCGTGCGACCTGCAGGCGTGCCCGGCGCGTATTGCCCTGTGGCGAAGACGATGTGGTTGCCCACCGTGTAGGCCAACGCATTGACCGCAGTGGCAGACTGCGCGGAGCTCAAGTCTGTGTGCACGCGCACGTGACTAAAATCGCGGCCGAAGCGAGGCTCCATGAAGACCCGGGTCGCCGCATCGAGTGTTTGACCAGGCGAGCGTAGGACGTCATTGACGATTGATGGGGCTTCGGAAGATTCAATCCCGTGAGCTACGTTTCTTTGCAGCAGGCTTTTCTTCTTCGCACAGTCGTCACAGTTGCCGCTCATCGCGTGATTGCCGCAGCCGCACTTACGCTGCAGCAGGCCGGCTTGAAGAGTTGCCGGTAGATCGGGAGCTTTACTTTGAGACTGTGATTTCATTCTCAATATGTCGTCCAAGTAGGCAATATCAGTAACGAGTATCTTGTGTTCCCAATCATGATCTAATCAGAGAAAAAGTAGCTGTCTCTCGGTTTTTCACCAGCCTCCTTCGGAAGTGCTTTTTCATTGATATCCATAATGCTTATAAGTTCATCCATGGTTTTCATCTTAAGGATGCTGTCCACTATCTTGATGGCGTCCGAAGAAATTGATGCTTTCGTGCCCGCGATACGCAGGTTCGCCTTTGATTTTGTTTTTCCACTCTTATCCGTTACCAGACCTTGGCGAATCTCATCCAGATATTGAATGCTGCTGCACGCATTAAAGAACCAGACCTGATACTTCTCCGGGTCTATTTTTCCGGTCTTGCTCATCGCCTCTAAATCGTTTCCGTATCCTTCCAGTACCTCATTCATGTGGGCGTCGTAGCCTTTGGAGAGCTTGCCGGCTTTGTGCAAGGCAGAATTGACCCCGATGATAAAGTTTTTTTCCACACTTTCCTTAGCGTCAAAATCCGGGCCTGTTCCCATCCTCGCATGGCCTGAATAGATAACTATTTCCTGCTGCGACAGGAACCCGGTGAAAGATTCCTTGGGAGTCGCGCTTTCCGCACTGATGATGCTGAACACGACTTCAATAGTGATGGGCGGGGCCGTGTTGTCGCCCTGCACCGGAAACTCCTTGGTAAACTTGATGACCCTACTTCCCTTAGAACCAGTGGATGAAAAATTCTTCAGTGCTTTCCCGGCTTCCTCCACAAACTTAACCAGACCATCAAACTCCCCAACCTCGGCGCCAATCGCGATACCTACTTCCAGTTTCTTGTCGTTGAATAACCTGGTGTAATCAATTCCTTTTTTTCCGCCGGTTGCAAACTTGTCAAAAGCAGTTGCTGTCGTGCCGCCGATTTTGCCATCTTCAGGAATGTTCAGAAGCTCCTGGATCCTGCAAACCAGAATAATGAAAGAGTGACTTATGTTTCCCGCAGCCTTGGCATTGTCATAAAGCGTTTTATTGGCCGGACCGGCTACCTTCCGCATCTTTTCCAACCATTCGCCAAAGGCTATTTTTTTCCCCGGAGGGGTTTTGTAATACTTAAGCGCAGGCTCTACATCGCATTTCCTACTTAATACCTGGTGATCGCTCCTTAGTTGTAGTGTGGCGTGCGCTGGTTCGGAAATAGCGCGAGCAGGGGATGGACGAGGCGTTTCGTTGCGTTGATCCAGAAGCCGTCGATCCCCGCCAGTTTGCTGCACGACATGCGTCAACTCATGAGCAATCAAACGCTGTCCCTCGTGCGTCCCCGGCACAAACTGACCGGCGCCGAACACGATGTCATGGCCCACGGTATAGGCGAGGGCTCCCACGTCGTGCGCCGATTGCTCAGCGGCTGGACCGGAATGCAGACGCACGTGTGAAAAGTCGTATCCAAAACGCTGCTCCATGTCCTGCCGTAACGGGAGGTCGAGGGGCCTGCCCGAACTGACAAGGACGTTGGACACGCTCGCAGGCGCTGTTTCCGTCTGCCCAACCGGTTGACCTGCGAAGCGATGGATGCGCGGTATTGAACGGCTGACGCCGGCATGTGAGGGCGCTGCCAACACCTGATCGGCGAGACGATCCGCCTCCTGCTCATATTCGTCTCCCGGCTCGCCTATCGCGAGTTTGTTCTGCCTCACACCAATGGCTGGAGTATGTGTAACGATTTGACTAAAATCATGACCAAAGCGCGGCTCAAAGAAAGCACGCGTGGAAGCATCGAGTGGCTGTCCTGGTGATCGCAGCACCTCATGCACGATTGGCGGAACCTCCGAATACCCACCTCGTCCAGCGGCCTTTCGTTGGAGCAGTCCGGCCCCGCCTTTGCAGGAGTCGCACTGATCGCCCAACGTGTGCGTGCCACAAGCGCACTGGCGTTGAAGCGAGCCGCCGGCAACCGGAAGAACCGGCGCGACAGTGGGCTTTACTTGTGTTTGTGCTCTCTCAGCCATTAGCTCTTACGTGTGTTCGGAGTCTCAGCACCAACTCCTCCGTGCACCGCTTGCGCGATCTGATTTCCCAAGTGCAGCGGACTCATCTGATTCGTCACGTGAATCTCGCCCGCGCTGAGCGATCGCATCGCGCCCCCCGACAACAATTCGGATCTCAATCCATCAGTCGCCAACAAGCGTGTCAGCTCACCTTCCACAGCGGCTTTCAGTTGCGCGCGGTCACGCGGCGCGACCTGCAATCCATCCAAAACCATTCGCTCAATGTGCAGTTCAATGTTCACGCTGCTGCTCCGGCGCGCTCTTCCGCGTCTTTCGCCACTTCGAGCCATTGAAAATCTGCTTCGCTCAGCGGCCGCTTAAGTTTCAGAAACTCGGTGCGCGCAGCCTCAAGGACCAACGGCATGGTCACCGGCGTGTCGGCCTGGGCCGCAAGGAACGCGGCGTTGATGGCCACGTTGTTAATGCTGCCGCCGTTCAAATTGAGTTTCGCCAGCCGCTCGTAATCCAGGCCGAACGTTTCAGTCTGTCGTGGAAAAATCTTTCGCCAGATAAGCGCACGCTCAGTCTGGCTGTGGGGGCGGAATTCGAGGATGAACCGAATGCGCCGCAGAAACGCCGTATCCAGCGCGCCCTTCATGTTCGTCGCCATCACCGCCAACCCGCTAAACGACTCGAGCCGTTGCAGCAGGTAATTGATCTCGATATTGGCGTAGCGGTCGTGGCTATCTTTCACTTCGCTGCGTTTGCCGAACAACGCGTCGGCTTCGTCAAAGAAGAGAATCGCGCCCCCCTCTTCCGCAGCGTCGAACAGACGCCGCAGGTTCTTCTCAGTTTCGCCGATATACTTGTTCACTACTGCGGACAGGTCGATGCGATAAAGTGCCAGCTTCAACTCGTTTGCCAGCACCTCGGCGGCCATCGTCTTGCCGGTGCCGCTCTCGCCGGTGAACAACGCGTTGATGCTCAGACCGCGCGAGCGAGTCGCCCCAAAACCTCCCGCTTCGTAGACCTTGCCGCGGTTGCGAACCTGCGCTGCGATCTGAGCCAGCAGTTTCATCTCGGTTTCAGGCAACACGATGTCGTCCCAAGAAGCCTTCGGTTCTATTCGCTCAGCCAATCCATCGAGCCCCGGACGCGTGGCCGCGAGGCACGCGTTCCACAACCGAAGGCTTTGCGCAGGCAAGTCTTTCGGACCTTCCATCGCGCCGGCGGCAACCTGTTGGATAGTCGTGAGATTCAGATTGAATTGCGCCGCGAGTGTTGCCGCCAGACCGTTAGCCCCCGGTCCCAGCACGGTGGTCCAGGCGATCCCCTGTTCGGCGGGAGTAGGTCTGGCTACATCGATTGTGATCGTCTCGCGACTCATGTCGCGTCGCGCTTCGCGCACGTCCAGAAAAGCTACACCGTGGTTGCGGGCAAGGAACCGATCGAGAGGCGCAAATGAATCAGGGGCCTTCTCGCGATCGGTGTCGCGCGCGTCGAGATAAATCGCCAGCGGCCATAGGGCCGTCTCGCGTTCCGCAAGCCGGGCAAGGGTTTCAAGATCGCCAGCGTGGGCCGGCATCAGCTCAGCAGGGACGCGATACAGACGCAGACCTAACGCAGCAATCGCGTGCTGAGCGATGAGTTGCTTGCTCGCCGCGTCAGACCCCACCAGTTGAATCACCGGCAAACAGCCCGCGCGACTTTGCTGCATGCAATCCATGATCGCCTGGACGGCGCTCTGTTGTGATGAAGGCAGCACGGTTGTCGCAGGATCTGTGAGCGGAGGCATCGGCCACAGCAGGGTCGAGAGCCGGTCGTCGAGGTAGTTCAGACCTTTTAGGAAATTGACTATTCGCTCGTCGGCGCGCAAAGCGCTAGTGGAGAGTGGTTGAGCGCCCGGCTGGTTAATATCGAGCAGTCGCCAGTGACGCAGCGGACCTTCGGGCGAAAGAGCACTCCATGCCGGATCGTCAAAAAGATTCATGGTCAGCGCAAAAGTCGGATAGGGCCGTTCAGTGTTGCCTTGCGCGTCCGCGCACATGGCGGCGATCCGCATGTCCAGTTCCATCGCCGCACAGAGCAACAGTATTTCCTTTTCAAATCGAGACAACCCAAAGCTCTGGCTAAGCAGGGCCATTGCGGGCGCAGGTGTCGCCGCCTCGGCTGCCTCCAACGCTTCCATTGCCTGGGCCAATTGCTGGTCGGTCACGCCTGAACCATCTGGGGCGGGAGGCAATAGAGCGCGTGGTTGCCTGACGTTCGATTCGGGCTTGTCCCAAAAACGCCACTTGCTCCCCGCAGCGTGCATCAACGCCGGCTCAGCCAGGGGCGCGGCTGACCCAGCGGGCAGTTGGATTAACCTCTTCAATCGCAGCCGAAGCCATTCGAGCGCAGCCGACAGATAGCGTTGGTTATTCTGTTGCCAGTCGTTTAGGTTGGTGCTCATTTCGGGTCAATTGATCGTGATTGTTTTGGTCGCATCGAATTCGAGCGGCGTCGTCTCGGGGTCACCCGGCGCGAGCGGCGCGATGATTTCGCTGTCCACCCCATCTACGCGCAATCGCGCCAGGAGTGCTACGCCAGTCGGAGTCGGAAACTCCCCACCGATCAGCGTCTCGATGATGAATTGAAAATCATTCGTCGAAGCCGGCAGTGGTGGTGGAGTTGGTAAAGTTCGCCCCACTTCAAAATCGCCAAGCAACAAGGACACTCGCTGGTCTAACAACACATTCACGCTGGTAGTGAGATTGATCGTGGCAGACCCGGCGACACGCGCCACGGTCATTGGCAAAGCCGCCGTGATGACCGGCGCTACGGCAAGGGCCAACTCGTTGCTGGTAATGGTTCCGCGAGGCGTGACGAGCTCGACCGCGATCGTGTAGAACCCGGGCGCGAGATTGTTCGGAAGCGTCACATCCAATTGCCCGTCGTTGACCGGCGCGGTCGCTGGTTGCGGAGGATTCGCGACTCGGGACGAACGCAGCCGGGCAGTGCTGGTTGCGAGCCTGCTTCCAAAAACCGAGATCACGTCTCCCGGTTGCGCGCTCAACTGGCGCTCTGGCAGCTCAAGCGAACTCAGAACTGGGAAGGGCGGCGTCACACCGGGTTGAGAAGTCACGCCTCGATCGTCTTCGCCGCGCTTCAAGACCGGCAACGGAGTTCTGGGCGGGCGCGTGCTCTCAATCAACACCACGGACACCTGATAAGCCGCCGACACGCGATAGTGAGTTTGAAACGTAGTCCACAGCTTAGACATATCCTCAAAGGTGAGCGGTTGCAGATTGATCCGGACGCGCTCGATTTGATCATGCAGATCGCTGTCAGCGAGTTCCGCAATCGGCAAGGTAGCGTTTCTGATTTCAGCCGCTCCCAGCAGCGGATGATCGTGCAGCACGCCCATCGCTTCACCCAGTAAACGATGAGCATTAGTGTCATCTTCGTCGTCGCTGTAGGCCGTGAGCAGGTAATAGAGCATCAAGGGCAGCGCCGGATAGCCCGTCTCTCCCGGCTTGGTTCGACGCGGCATGTCCTGATTGCGGAAAGCGGCGTCCGGAAGGACTTGATAAAGGAAAAGGTTTAGTTGATGGCCGGTCGTGCTGCGCCGCGCGTTGTCGAGCGGGCGTGCAGTTACCTCAGGTATGCCGACGCCGCGCACCAACAAGCTGCGCAGCGTGGCGGTGACCGCGGCTATGGCCAATTGGTTGCTCATCGCGCGCCACCTTGACTGCGCCGCTTGAGGTAATCATCCAGATTCATCACCGGCGAAGACGCGCGCGCCCTGGCGGCGGGCTGCGAGGTTTGAACGGCGCGTACTTCGAGGCGGCCTATGGTCACGTGTACCGTCGGTTGGGGCTCGATGCGCGATTGATTGAGCGGTCCAACCTCAAGCAGCGGCGCTATGCGGGATTGGATGAACACTGGCGGCGCTTTCGAGTTGTCATGCTGCCGCGCAGCCGGCGAAGTAACACCTGAAGTCGGTGGCGACGGTGAATTTGATTCGTTCGGGCGCTCGGATTTACTTGATCTCGGCTTTTCACGGATGGTGACTGTTTGCAACTCGCGTTCGATCACAGCTTTCTGGCGTCTGATCGGTTGCGCAATATCTTTTTCCTCGGCCTCTCTGCCTGACTGAGGCTTTTTCCTTTTCCGCTCAGGTCTCGGAATCGTGGGTGCTACTTCGTCCGCGGCGCGGTGATGAAGATGAGCGGACTTGCCGGCTATTTTTTCAACCCTCGGTTCGGCATTGCTCCCTTCCCGAGGCGCGGAAGGTGTTTTGCTCCGTGATCTAACGTCCTCGGTAACGTCGACGACCTTTGCAACCTGACGTGCTTCAACGTTCAAGGTTTGTCGCGGCGGCTCAGCTACGGTTTGTTGGTTCGGTGCGCGAATCGTCAATGAGGGCGACGGCTCGACGACGTTATCAGGCACAGGTGACGCCGCCGGGCGATTCATCTCTCGGGTCATCGCCGCTGATCGGTAAGCGCGCGGCGCTGGATCGATTAACTCTCCTGGTTGCCGGGCTGAGTCGCGTCTATCCTTAGTCTCCAGCGCGGCCACGCGATCAGGATCAGAATGAGGCTGGGAATGTTTGACCGTTGCGGGGTGAAGAGACTCCGAGCTATCAATTGAACGTTCGAGTAAATCAGAACCAGGCTCGAAGCGACTAGGCAGACGCGGGCGCACTGGAGGGTCAGGATTTAGAGTTCGCGCCGCGATACCTGTCAGATAGTTGTTCACAATCGAGTTGCCTCACAGCATCAGGTCGCATCGTAAATCATCTGCCGATAAAGTTGTCGCCGCTGGGCACTCATCGCCAGAATGTCGGTCTCGCGCCAACCGAAGGCGCTGGCAAGCGCGTAAACTTCGCGCAAAAGGCACGTTGCCAGGTTGTCGACTTCGCTCCAAAGGAACGAGGCAATGTCAAAAGCCGACAGCCATCGATGACCGCAGTCAACACAGTCCAGAGGGAGGTGCACATTCGCCTGCGGATCTGCCTTCTCCATCTCTGCTGCGATTGCTTCAATCAATGCGGGCGGCAGTGCGAGCGATGACCGGAGTCTCTGCCTGCGGCCGTTCCGCCGAAGCTCAACCAGACATCTCGAAAGAAGTTCGAGGATCGTCGCCGCTTCGTCGCGATGACGGTGTTCAGCGATTGCGCTCAGGTCGTCGCTGTTGGGCAATCTGAAGCGCGCTACATAACCACCGCTGGTTGCGCTGAACAGCTCACGATCAGGCTGATGACCATCGATCTGAATGTCCGCCGACTCGATGTCAATCTCCAGTTGCTGTCGACACCGGGGACATGACGTCAGGCCGGTCAGACGCGAGCCAAACAACAGATCCCGCAGCGCCAGCAAACGAGCATCGCGCTGACCCACGCTCAGTTTGACAAGATCTTGCCGGGACGCGGCGGGCGAAGCGGCCTCCAGCAGCATCAACATCCGCGTCGTCATTGGTTGGGCCCGAGCGCTCTCCCAAACTACCAACAATTTCGAAGCAGACGGCGCTTGCATCACTGCGGCTCAGTGAAAGTCGGTTCAGAAGGTTCGGGCACTTCGGCGTCGCGCTCCCAACCTTCGTTTTCGAGCTTGATGTGCTGAATCAATACTGCGTTTGCGTTTGCGTCGAGGTCGGCCTGCGCCTGAAACTCTGAAACCCAGCAGCGAAAGACCTTGTAGGTGACAGCGAGCTGGCCGGCTTCGTTATAGACCTCGATGATCACGTCTTTGCGGAAGTCTTTGAGGGACACTTCGGCGCCCAGGCCCGAGCCGAAATTCCAAACCTTGTTGGCCCACTGCTCAAACTCCTTGTCGTGGGTGACGCCGCGGTCGAGGCTAATGGCGTCGTACTCGGTTCGACCAGGCGATTTGCGGCTGCTGGAGGGATCGCCGCCCTCGCGGTGTTTGACAACCTCGGTGGTGCGCTTCAGCGCGCTGACTTTGCTGATGCCGGCCACGTATTTGCCGTCCCACTTTACGCGGAACTTGAAGTTCTTGTACGGATCGAAGCGTTGCGCATTGACAGTAAACTGAGCCATACATTTTCCTCCCGGCTGTTAGACCTCGATTTGACCGGCGATTTGCTGAATCTTGAGAATCACGAACTCGGCGGGCTTGAGCGGCGCGAACCCCACCACGATATTTACAATGCCACGATTAATGTCGCTCTGCGTTGTGGTCTCTTTATCGCATTTGACGAAGTAGGCGTCGCGTGGTGTTGAGCCTTGAAACGCGCCCTGTCTGAATAAGTCGCGCATGAACGCACCGACGTTGAGCCGAATTTGCGCCCACAGGGGCTCGTCGTTTGGTTCGAAGACCACCCACTTCAAAGCCCGATAAAGAGTCTCCTCAATAAACAATGCTGTGCGGCGGACGGGAACGTATTTCCACTGGTCACCTACTTCGTCGTTGCCGCGCAAGGTACGGGCGCCCCAGACTATGGTGCCGAAAACTGGAAAGTTGCGAATGCAGTTAACCGCTTTGATGTTCAGCGTGCCGTTCTCATTATCAGTCAATGTCTGGGCGACGCCGGACGCCCCGCTCAGACTTGCTTCGGTGCCGGCCGGTGCTTTCCACACGCCACGCTGCGCGTCGGTTCTGGCAAATAGGCCGGCGACGAAGCCCGATGGTGGAAAGGGCCGGAGGCGATTCTCCTGAACCGGATCGGCCGCGCTGATCCACGGAAAGTAAATCGCTGCGTTGATCGAATCGTTACCGGTTAGGCCATTGAGGGCATTAACTGGCGAAAGCGAACCGAAGGTCGCGTCCCCCGCCGCGTCGGCAATAAGAAACGCGCGATGGTCACGGCAGAACTTCTGCAGGAGTCCCACCTGCGTCGCATCGGATTCGCCAGGCACGCACAACAGGTTGAACAAGTCCACTCGCTCTAAAAGATGTACACCGGTGTCGCTTCCGCCGGCATTCAGGGCAGTATGAAAGTCAGCATCGTTCGGCTGCAGTGGATCGCCGTCGACTCCTCCGCCGAGATCGGTCTCTCCATCGCCCGGAACCGTCGCGTTGTTGATTTCAGCCGAGATGACTGCGGAGCCGGAGTTGATGACCGAGGCGGCTGAGCGCGGGTCCGTATCCGACATTGACAGATTCTCGAATGCCTCGACCGTCACGTCCGGGTCGGCGAAGGTCGGAGGTGAAGTCGGAGGCGAAGTCTCTTGATTCCCAGCGAGAACAACCTCAAGTCGAAAGCGCGTGGCGTCGTCAACTCGTCGTTTGACTCGGATTTTGTAGTCGTTAGCCCAGGTGCCGGGACCGCTGGCGGTGACTTCCAGCCCGGCGGTCGTCGCCGACGCGGCCTGACTCCCGGAATCGAGCCTCACCACGTATCCCTGCTGGCCGCCGTTGGCGAAGAAGTGGTAGACCGCGTAACTCAAGTCGCTCCTGACATCCAGGCCCCCAAAGATTCGTTCGTAGTCGGCGAAACTCTGAATCGATTGCGCCCGATCAGTTGGACCCTTCGCGGCCCAGCCCACAAACGCGGTGATTGAAGTCGCCACTCCAGTGATCGTGCGAACCCCGCTCGGTATCTCCTCGATATAAACGCCGGGGTAAGTTGGTGTGATAGGCATCAGCTATCCTCCATTTCAAAATCATTCCTCTGCCGGGGCATTACAATGTAGATTTGAGCGGATCGCTTACTGCACAAAATCGTCAACGCTTTTCTCAAGCATGCTTTCAATCTCCGCCCACTTACAGTCGTTGATACGATAATGGCTCTGCAAATCTCTTCCCATAACCTCCAGAATCAACTCATCCCCCAACAATAAGGCGAGCGCATCCTTAACGGTTGCGGCCTCGGTCCTGATTTGTTGTTTCGGCAACCACCATTGGGCAATTCCCGCGAGTGTGTCCTGGGCATTGGGATTCTTGTGCAGATACTGCAATATCGCGCGCGCCACGCACGATGTGCTCACTTCAGTCATTGATTCGAACTCAGACTGACGAAACACCAAGCAATCAATAGACCACTCTATTGATATGGGTTTTTTTAGAGTTCGGTGAGTTCCGGTAGGCTTTTTTTGTCCATGCAGAATGGTCAGCAATCCAAACACACTGCAAATCGTTGCAAGTTGACATAGGACAAATCTGTCCTGGCAAGAGCGTGAAGACTAGCTAGTCAGAAACGCTGGATTTGAACCTTGTGACATCAATCTTGTACTTCTTAATTAACTGCCAGAAGGCGCGCCGGTTCTTTTGGGCCAGACGCGCGGCTCCTGAGATGTTTCCACGGCAGGCTCTTAGCAATCCCTGGATGTAACTCTTCTCAAACCGCGCGATCTGACTCGCCTTTGCCTCTTGTAATGATTGTCCGTGCGTGACCGTCGGCAATGCCAGGATCAAGTCAGACCCGCGAATCGAAGACCCATTGCATAGCACGGTGGCCCGTTCGATGGCATGCTCCAGCTCGCGAACGTTTCCCGGCCATCTGTGGCCCATCATGATTTGCAGGGCGTCTGAATGAAGATCGAGTGCTTCCTTATCCATTTCTCTGGAATATTTGTTGAGGAAATGACGGGTCAGCAAAGGAATGTCATCGAGTCGCTCTCGTAGCGGTGGCAAGGTCAGCGAGATTATGTTCAAACGATAAAACAGATCCTGCCGTACCTTGCCGTTTCCCACGGCCTCTTCAAGGTTCTCGTTGCTGGCGGCAATCACGCGAACATCCGCGCGGCGCATTCGGGTGGAACCCAAAGGCCGGTATTCTTTTTCCTGAAGGAACCTCAGCAGCTTCACCTGAGCGAACGTCGGCAAACAATCGACCTCGTCGAGAAAAAGGGTGCCGCCGTTGGCCTCTTCTACCAATCCGGTTTGCAGCGTGACGGCGCTGGTGAACGCGCCGCGCTCGTGCCCGAACAATTCGTTTTCGACGAGGTCCGCGGGAATGGCGCCACAATTGACAGGCATGAAAGGCCGGCCAGCCCTCGAGCTGCAGTAATGGATGGCTCGTGCGTAGAGTTCTTTTCCGGTTCCCGTTTCTCCGGTGATCAGCACATTTGCATCGCAGCGTGCTATCTGGGGAATCTTCTCGATCTGATCCAGGAACGCAGAGCTTTCTCCTATCAACTGTCTCAATCCGGACTCGGGCTTGGGAGGCGACTTGCGCGTTGAATTGCGTGTTCCACCTTGTCGCACCAACTTCCACGCGCGCGGCAGAACCTCCTCGGCCCGCAAGGGCAGATTGATGAAGTCATCTGCTCCAGCTTTCAACATTTCAATAATGTCCTTTGGTGGCGCCGCGTCGACGACGAGCACAATAGGTATATCGAGTATCCTGCGAATTGTCTCCAACAGAGTCCTGGTTTCATTTGATGACTTGGGTAACAGCGTCAGGAAAACAAGTGCGGCATCGATTCGCTGGAGCAATTTCCGTAGATTGTCTGCAAACTTTGTCAGCGAACGATGCTCGGTTTGAACCAGAACTTCGAGGTTGAAATCAGGTTCGAGAATGGCCTGGAGCGCAGCCCGAATGCTGCTCTCTTCAGCAAAGCTGCTATCGATCACTAAGGCCGTTTGCTGTTTCATCTCGTCTCTAGAGTCCACCGGCAGCATGGGGGCGCCTAACCGGAAGCAAGATTGGAACTTTCACAACCCAGCGAGAGAACTGCGACTGAAGCTCAGCCCAAGATTGGGCGTTCCGGATCGGAGAACGCAAACGCGAGGACTTTTGCCGTGATGCGGAATCTACTCTGGTGCCCTACAGCTGTCAATATAAAATCTGACGATCTGCTTGCAATTTTGCTATCCGAACTAACCGGTTAGAGGCCTGCCGCTTATCAATTGTCTGAACGGAGCTGGCGGGAGGGGCCACTAAACCCATGCGAGTAAAGTGTTTGTCACGCGATTCATTGGACTGCTTGGGGTTCGAGTCTATGGCAAACGGTGATGGATTGCGCACGCAAAAGAGGGCATCACCTTGTTCTGATTAGAGACGTACCTACCGCGCTCTCGAGGGATGGAGGGTCCCTCGTTCATCGATTAGAAAAATACGCTGCGTTTGCACTTTCCTTGGCTGGCTGGATGAAGACCAATGAATGAAAGCGCGTGGAGTGACACGCTCCATTGGAATAGTTTAGACAGATTCGTCTTTCCGCGAACGAGAAGGATGATCCCATTTCGGAACCGATTGTTGTCCTGTCTCCAGGTTGTTTGAAAAGCAATTGGTACCGAGGGTGGGAGTCGAACCCACCTGGGCGTTGCGGTCAACGGATTTTAAGTCCGTTGGAATCGGCATCACCTAGTCTTACTAAACGATACGAACCAGTATTTATGGGCCTAGCGGTTGTCAAGGTATCGCTTCGTCTGGTTACGTATCAACACGTCGCGCCACCATCTTAGCCCCATCCTTCATCTCCCGATGGAAGCGATTGTAGCCGGAGGAGAATTGAATTCGACCCTGGGGTTATGAAACCTGCAACCTAACAGTGCGCCTACTACGTTGTCACCACTTTTACTAACATTTACCGCGGATCGCAGCCCGTTACTTTTGCGCCTGTATACAACTCCTACCGCCTCTTTCGGTTTAAGACCGACACAGTTTTCCCCACAGTCAACTCGCCTAAAATTTTAGTCAATTTATTTTCGTCCAACCCGGTCGCCGTGGACGTTGTCGCGACTTGCTGCCGAATGCCAACCGAAAGATACTCAGAAGTGATCAATCAGTTGTCGCGGTTGGGTTGAATAAACCGAGGCATCTGAAATGTACTGATGTAGCCCCCAGTCAAAATCATTTTGAAGTTGGCCTGCTAGAACTCTCAAGAAAAGGCTTATCTCTTGTCCAATACGGAAAATCCGAGCGAAAAGCAACGACTGCTAATTTTTGTGTGTTCGAACTCCATTTGGAACGATCGACTCTCACCGCCACTTTCCGTCAACCGTTTGATGTTCTTGCTTTTACGAATACGGCGTGGCAAAGAAAAGGGCCGCCGGGGCTACTTCCAGCGACCTTCATCCAATCTGCCTCCCCACAGTGGACACTCTTCGCAACCTTCTCTCGGTGCCAAACGCAGCAATGTTAGATGTCATACTCAATAGCTCGTCGCTCTCAGGCTTCACACTCCGTACTGTCACTAGATCAATGTCAGTGAAACAAAGTGCGCGGCGACTCGATCCCCACACAGCTTGCGAGTAGAATTCCTTATCGTGATAGTGAGCAAGTTCAAACGATGAAGTCACTTCCTCTAAGTATGAATCCTGCCGACCCTCCGCCTTTCTACGACTTCGACGACTCTGCATTTCAAGAGATGTGTCGGGACATTTTCGAGCGACAAGAGGGTATGGGTGCTTGTGAGATCTATGGTGTGCGGGGTCAGGCTCAATATGGCGTTGATCTCAAAGCAGTATCTCAATCCGGCTCCAGCGTCGAGGTTGCTCAGTGCAAGTGTCACAAGGAATTTCCGGTTCGCCAGATCGTCGCGGCGTCTGACAAGTTCCTGGACCATTTAGAGTTTTGGCGGCGAAAAAATGTCACGCGTTTCCTTCTCATCGTTGCTTGTCCATTAGATACCACTCAGCAACAGGATGAGGTCGACGATCAGAGGCACCGTTTTGCAGAACTGGGAATTAGGTATGAGGTTTGGTCGTCACGCACCTTGCGCACTAAGCTCAAAGACCATCGGGACATTGTCTTTCGTTACACCCGTTCCTCCGAATGGGTTGACGCTATTTGTGGACCTCCAATAGGTAGTGGACAACTCAAGATTGCTGGTAAAGGTGCATCGGGATTAGTCGAATCAATAATAGGCTCGCAACTGATAGTTTACTCCGCTGGCCTTTCAAAAGAAATTGCGACGAGGTTGGAAACAATTCGCGATCTCTATAGACAAGGCAAAAGAAACGAATCCTACAAACAACTTCTTGATATTGAAGAAGGTTCTAGTTGGCCGATTCTTGAAATTCCTCTCAAAGGACGCATTCTCAGACTTCGCGCGGCTTATCGATTAGATCTCTTTAGCGATGTTAACGGCGCCCGACAACTGGCGGATGAGGCCTTAGCGGTGGACCCATCTGGGGATGAAACACTTATTCGGGCTTTCCTGCTTTATTACATTCAAGGACCACAGGCCGCGTTAGAAGCTATAGCGACCCCTAGAAACAGCGGCACTCTCAACGCAAAAATTGCCTTCCTGCTTGATTTGGATCGTGCCGCTGACGCGATCAAGACCATTGATGAAGCGGACAAAAATCTACGCGATATTGAAACAAACCGGTTGCAAGCGTTAGCACTTCTGGCAAGCGGCAAGATCGATCTTGCGACCACCACGATTAGCGCAGCCTTGGCCGCAGAACCTACCTGGGAGTTTCTGCGCTTTTCGGCCGCGATCATCGACTACTTCTCTTGCTTTGCACCGTCCGCGTTGCCTACACGACTCGTTCCATGGCCAGAGCCTCAGAATTTGGCAATTGTCAAAGGCGATGAAAAGACACGCGAAAGATTGCGGAGTGCTGAGCAAGCATTCTCGACGCTCTACGACGAAACTGACAGAGGGGATGATTGGCGTCACATCTTAGAGACATGGCGTTTGGCGTGCTTGGCAAATGATACAAGCAGACAGAGCGAAGCTCGTGATTTTTGCCTGACCTTACTTGAACGAGAACCAGCACACTACCGCGCATTGATTTGGGCATTGATGCGTAACTTTGAAGCCGATTTTGAGAATCACGAAAAGCGGTTGCTTGCGCTCGGCAGGAGTGACGTAAACATAGCGACGCGCTTGCAAGCTATATCGACAATCATAAACCTCTATCTATTGACTGATAAAACTTCTGCCGCGAAGGCAGTTCTGAACGAGTATCGCGCTGAATTCGAATCAGTGGGCGCCGAGAGCAATTTGAAACTATGGGATTCTCAGATCTTAATATCTGAGGGTGGAATTCAAGGCGCGATTGAGAACGCGCTTAAAGAACGCGACTCAAGCCTTCGACGTTATTTACTGCTCCTTACACTAAGAAGCCAAGCCGAAGCAACGAAAGATTGGCATGCATACCTCAACTATCTTGAACGTAATTATCGGCGCACCAAACGTGCCGACTACCTATTTGAGCTGTGTTCAGTGCATGCCGAACTTGATGATTGGCAATACGCAGCCGATCGCGCCAAGGAGCTGATCGACACTGTTCAGACACCAGCCGCTGTTCGCTTGGCAGCCACCGCGTTGTGGAGAGTACAAAAAAAGGACAGCTGTCTCAAAATCTTAAATGCCAGCGGACGTTATTTTCCCGGAAAGACGTTGCCCGGGGATTTATCTCGGATGAAGGTCGACTGCCAAATCAAGACCGGGGCGTTACCAGACGCTGTCTATGAAGCGAAAGAGCTGAGACGAAGAGATGAATCCACGCAAAACCTAATCACTCTGATGCAGGCTCAACTCAGTTACGGCGATCTTAAAGAACTTGCAATAACTGCCCGCGATTTGATCAAACGGCAGGATGTACAACCTGACACGCTAGTCCGCGCTGCTACTTTGATTCACAGAGAAGACCCCAACTTGGCTGCGCGCCTTTGGCGACAGGCCGCAAGTACTGAAGTGGATGATCCGGCTCTCCTCGCAGGACTGATTGAAACAGGTTTCTTGCTCGGACTCGATCCTGAGGTTGCTCCGCTTTTCAAGCAAGCCCAGGATTTCAGCGCACAGGGGAAAGGACCATTCCAGCTTGTCTCGCTGGACGACGTAATTAGCACGCAGCGAGAGCGCCAACAGCGGACAAATGAACTGCAAAGAGACTATGAGCGCGGTCTATTTCCATTACACCTGTTAACTACGTCCTTTAATCGCACCTTGACCGATATTCTGCATGGAATACCCAACGAGACCCAGAAGGACTTCAAACCCCTCGTTCGGCCACGAATTTTCATAAGGCACGGTGGACGACCAGTTAATCATCAGTTTGCTGAGTCCTCCTCGGCATGGCGCCTGTGTTTAGATGTTTCGGCCCTCCTTATTGCCGAACATCTTGGAATCCTCGAAGCAGTGGAGAAGTTATTTAAGCCCCTATTGGTATCCCCGAGACTGATTACAGCCCTTGTCGCGCAGCTCCGAAAGCTTCAATTCAATCAACCAAGTCAAATACGAACATGCGCGTCAATATTGGAACTCTTGCAGCAAGACTCGCTTCGATGTTCTGGAACGGATTCAAACGGTAAGCCAGATAATGGACAAGGGATCGAGGAATTAGCTGGAGCAATGGGCCCCATCTGGATCTCGAGTTTGCGTCAGGCCCATGACCAAGGCGGTTTCCTTGTGGATCACTTTCCGCTAAGGACGCACGCTCCGCCGATCCTGCCAATAAACATACCAGAGCCTTACGATAAGTTAGTGATCGGCTGCCGGACTATCGTGCAAACTCTGAGGGAAAACGGTTGGATTTCGCAACAGATGTACGAAGAAGCAATTTCCGGTCTAGAAAAGACGGGGGAGACGGCGGTTAACACTGTGTTGCTGCCAGAGCACACTAGGCTCTTCCTGCACGGCAACGTGGTCGAGTCGCTGCAACAAGCCGGAGTACTCGACGTGACGTGTCAGCATTATAAAGTTTTCGTCGACGACTTTTACGTCAAACATGCGCAAGGGATCACTCAGTCGGGGCGATATCTAGACAACCTCACAGGTTGGTTAAGAGGACTTATTGACCGTGTGCGAGTTGGACTCTCGAACGGAACCTATGAATGCCTGGTAATCTCCGATGACTTGCCTGACGAGCCAGGGGATGATGCCGGATTTTCCGACGCTGCGACTATCAAGGAATTGCTTAGTAGTCGCGTGCCCGCGGGCAGCGTTCTTTGGATAGACGACCGACACATAAATAGCTATTTGCGAAGCGATGCGGCTCCCATTATTGGTGTAAACGAGATATTGACAGCGCTTCGCACGCGCGGCGAGTTATCGAAACAGCGGTACTATGACAAGTTGCTACAGTTAAGGTCGGGAAACTACAGGTACATTCCCATCAATAAGAGGGAGATCCTCCGGCATATTCAAAACGCGCCAATTCGTGAGGGTAAGCTTCAAGAAACCCCAGAGCTAAGAACTCTTCGCCGATATATTGCTGGAAGTTTGCTGGATGTCGATTGTCTTCAGATTATGCCAGTTCCTCCCGATGCGACGAGCCTCCCTGGAGAAGCGGCTTTCATTCTCGGAACCAAGCGAGCACTAGATGAAGCATTAGTGTCGTTATGGAAGGATGACACTAGCGCGGCGGAGATCCGGGCAAATTGGCTTCTGAATAACATGTACACGGGCAGTTTTGGAATTCGTCACTTACTGCCCAATTCGCATAACCGAGATGACGCAACGTTCTTGTTGGGCGTTGACATGGCAGGTATGTTAACGGGAGGCATACTTAGCCTAGGTAATCCGCTCAAGCAAGATTCAAAGAAACGCAGGGCACGGTTCATTGATTGGTACGAAAATCGTGTAATGCTTCCGCGATTGAACGTTAATGTGGAGGCTGCTGCCGTGGCTGCGTCGACAATTTCCTCTTTCATTACCCACGGCGCTTCCGAGCCGCGCACGGATGAAACGGAAGAGAAGGTTTCGAGATTGATTAATCAAGTTCTGTTTTCCGAAATCCCTAACCAGATTAAGAAAGAAATCAAGTTGACGCCGGAAGTGACGGAGTGGATTGGCACCAAGTTGGTCGAAACAGTGAATATCGGAAATCATGACTTTGAACAGAAATCTTTCGCTCTCGCTGTTGAGCAGATCATCAATGGTCAGGAGGAGGCTTCGATAACTGGAATCGACCAATCAGAGCGATACAAATTAAGACGAGTGCCTGATGAAGAGGGTGTACCGGTCATCGACTTGGTAGATACGTCCACGGAAGAAGAAGAGACGCCTGTGTTCCGAATTAAGGATGAATTTCTCCTCATTGCTTCAGCGAATTACGACCGTCGTAGGAGAGCCATTGAACGCAACCGATTCTGGTTTGATTGTGATAGCCCCACATTTGACTCAAGGGTGCTGCCCATCGCGCGTCAGGAGGATGCTGGCGAGAGAATGGAGCAGGTGCAAGTCTGGCGAAAACGATCGACTGAGGTTTACTATCGCGAACTCCACGCCAAGCTAACGCGATCTCCCGACTTTCTGTGGTCCGACCTGATGCCCCCAGAAGCCGATGCAATGTTGAGCCATTTTCGATTGCCAACACAACAAGCTGCTGAAATTGACTTCCCAAGCGTGTGGAATGATTCTTCGAAGTCGCTGCTCATTGACGAGGGCTTGGAAGTCGCATTAAGTCGACTCGCCCTAGTTCCAATAAACATTCCGGACCTCATGATTCAGAAGCTCATTGATCTTCCTCTGGAAGATCGCACGAGCCTGATTGAAAGATTACTGAATCAATGGACGTCTCCCGTAGCCAAGCTTCATCTCGCGGATATTTCAATCCGCGCTTTTCTCGGCAAAACATCCTTCCCCCTTGCACAACGGGCTGTCTCAGCACTCTATGAAGATAACGCCGCTATGCAGTATGCGCTCTTTGAAGCGCTGCTGAGATTCGTCAATGAGGAATTCGCTAACTGGAAAGAGGCGGCTGAATGGAACGACGCGACTCGCCTTACTTTGATTTGGGCTCATGCTAATCGATTACACCACCTTTTCAATAGTCTAAGCGCAGACCCGGAAAAGCTTGCAAAAACGATCACATCTTTCATAAGTAGCCAGAGTGCCGCTGAGGTTCTTCACCGCGATCAACGAATTTGGGGGGACGCACTCTATTGGCGGAGGCTGAGTAGAGAAGCGTTCTTAACGTGTGGTGTCTCCGCAGTCCTCGGCGTTCACAGCAAAGAGGTAACTACCCAGTTAGAGCTGAAAGCTCGAATAGATGAAACGGTATTCAAGGAAGACGAGAGAAAGGCTCTCATTCCCTTAATGCGAGATCCCGAGCTTATGACGAATCTTACTGGTTCATTCCTTGGCGGAGATCGGACCGCAGCGCTGTCAGCGATCTTAGAGCAGGAAACTTCCGGATTATCATCAACCGGTTTGAAATCGTTGGTTTGCAATACCCTTGATAAGTTGGAGACCGATCCGAATTCCCTTGAATGGGGGACCATAGATCTTGTTGTAGGCGACTTACCAATCTACTCGGACCTCTCGAGTCGACTTCAAGCGCTGATTAACGATATTGATTTCGCGGCGATTTATGAAAAGGATATCTTCTCAGCCTTGCTCGCTATTCGCGTCGCTTCCAATGAAATGGTCTATTGGAACCACAAGGAGCTTCGTTCACGATTAGAAAGCTCACTGCTACGCTTGCTGAAGAGTGCTGAGCGGGGCCGTGATGACAAACAGAGAGTTTCGTTTGATGCGCAGGTTGGAGCGCTACTTGAGGCCGCTCTGAGACTCTCCATCGAGCCGAACAATCCTCAGGAATCGAGTCGGCGCTTCAGTAGTTTATTGCGGCGGATGCTCGACCAAATGCCAACGCTAGTTGAATTCTTCGGTGCTGGTTTTGTCAGCTTGCTCCTTCAATTGCCTGCCGCTCAATTGCATGGAATGTGGCCTTTCCTACTTGCAGTTCGCGCAACCGCTGATGAAGCTTTATGAGTCAGCGCCGGCTCCATTAACGGCAAGAAGAAAAAAGCTCTGGAAAGCCAAGTCGGCATCCAAAGCCAAAACTTTGTGACTCAGTTGTGACAGGCCTTGCCGACTCAATAAGCTAAGGCCTGTCTCTACATCAGCTACACTTCCAAAATTGTCTCCACAGTTGATACTCTGCGCAACCTGTTCTTGGTACCAACAGCAGAAATGCTCGGCGTCTTCCAACAGGTGCGTGATACTGTACTTTAGCCCAGGCGCATCCGACCTTGGGGTTATGAATCAACGCCCAGACGTTAAGGACGCTGCGACGCGCCGCTGACCACGCGCACTGTGTCTCGCGCGATCAGCAGTTCTTCATTGGTCGGGATTACGTAGACGGAGACGCGGGATGACTCCGCGCTGATACGCCCTTCACGCGCGGCCGTGTGCGCCGCGTTGCGTTCCGGATCGACTTCGATTCCCAACCACGACAGTCCCTCACAAATGGCGGCGCGAATTTCCGGAGAGTTTTCGCCGATGCCGCCTGTGAAGATGATCGCATCCGCGCCGTTCATCGCTGCGAGGTAAGCGCCGATGTACTTGCGCGCGCGGTAGCAAAAGATTTCGATGGCAAGCCGTGCCCGCCGGTCATTCTTCTCATGCGCTTCGTCGAGCAACTCGCGCATATCGTCCGTCAACCCTGAGATGCCGAGTAAGCCAGATTGCTTGTTTAGCAAACTCTCAACCTCGCGAACCGACAGACCTTCTTTGCTTGCAACGAAATCAACGATCGACGGATCTAGATCACCCGAGCGCGTGCCCATCACCAAACCCTCGAGCGGCGTCAGCCCCATCGAAGTGTCAATGGAGTCGCCCTCGCGTATTGCGGCGATTGAACAACCATTGCCCAAGTGCAGCGTGATAATGTTCGTCGCCTCGCGCGCGATGCCACGCAAGGTGCGGTAGCGGTAGGCAACGTAACGGTGTGAAGTGCCATGGAAACCGTAACGGCGAATGCGGTGGCGGCGATAGAGTTGATACGGCAAGGCATAGAGATAAGCGTGTTCGGGCAGCGTTTGATGAAAGGCCGTGTCGAAAACCGCCACTTGCGGCACCCCAGCTCCCAGACTCGCGCGCGCTGCTGTGATGCCCTCGATGTTTGCCGGATTATGAAGCGGCGCAAGCTCTATGCAATCTTCGATGCCACGCAAGACTTCATCGTTAATCAGCACCGAGCTCGTGAAGTGCTCGCCGCCATGCACTACTCGATGCCCAACCGCATGAACATCAGCGACACTACTCACGGCGCTGACGCCTGATTCATCCGAAATAACCCAACGCAGGATCATTTCAACGGCCGCACGAGTGTCCCTGACGGGCGCGGCTGAGCGTTGTGGCGCACTTCCTTCGGCGGTAAACGTGATTACGCCGGCGCCGCCAACGCGCTCAATGACGCCGTGGGCAAGACGCACGTCAGTGTTCTGCGCAATGCGTTCGAGATCAGTGGCGATCAGTTGAAACTTGACCGACGAACTGCCGCAATTGAGTACTAATACGTTCATTACCGTGAATTATGATCGACGAACACTAGTACGGCCACTTCCAGTCGCGAATCTCCGGCATGTCTTCACCGTATTTACGAATGTACTGCTTATGTTCGAGAAGCTTATCGCGCATCGCCTGCTTGACGTGGGCAAACTTTGATCCCAGATTCGGTACACGATCAATCACATCTTCGACCAGGTGGAAGCGGTCGAGAGCGTTCAGCACCGTCATGTCGAACGGTGTAGTGGTCGTCCCCTCTTCTTTGTATCCGCGTACATGAAGGTTCAAGTGGTTCGTCCGACGGTAGGTCAGCCGGTGAATCAGCCACGGGTAACCATGAAAGGCGAAGATGACCGGCTTATCGGTCGTGAAGAGAGAATCGAAGTCTGTGTCAGACAATCCATGTGGATGTTCGCTCGCGGGTTGGAGCGTCATCAAGTCAACAACATTGACCACGCGAACCTTCAAATCCGGAAAATGCTGGCGGAGAAGGTCCACGGCGGCCAGCGTTTCCAGCGTCGGCACGTCTCCGGCGCAGGCCATCACCACGTCTGGCTCGCCTCCTTGATCATTGCTCGCCCAGCACCACATGCCGATGCCTGCAGTGCTGTGCATGATCGCCGCATCCATGTCCAGATACTGCAACGAAGGTTGTTTGCCCGCGACGATGACGTTGACGTAATTGCGGCTCCGTAAACAGTGATCGGTCACGGACAGCAGTGTGTTTGCATCGGGCGGCAGGTACACGCGCACGATCTCTGCCTTCTTGTTGATGACGTGATCGATGAAGCCTGGGTCTTGATGGCTGAAGCCGTTGTGATCCTGTCTCCACACATGAGAGCTAAGCAGATAGTTGAGTGAGGCGATGGGCCGCCTCCAGGGGATCTGACGAGTTACTTTCAACCATTTGGCATGCTGGTTGAACATGGAATCAATGATGTGGATGAATGCTTCGTAGCAGGAGAAGAAGCCGTGACGCCCAGTCAATAGATAGCCTTCGAGCCAGCCCTGGCACATGTGCTCGCTCAAAATCTCCATCACACGACCATCCGACGAGACATGATCATCAGTGGGCAGGATCGTGGCTGTAGAAACCCGGTCGGTCACTTCAAAGAGAGCATTGAGTCTGTTTGAATTAGTCTCGTCCGGTCCCATCACTCGGAAATTCCGCGAGTCTTCATTGCGCTTCATCACATCGCGCAAGAATTGTCCCATCACCCGCGTCGCTTCCCCCTCGACTGTCCCCGGCTTGGGAACGTCGACGGCGTACTCGCGAAAATCCGGCAGCTTCAAGTCTTTGAGCAGCAGTCCCCCGTTGGCATGAGGATTTGCTCCCATGCGACGATGCCCCTGCGGCGCTAATTCAGTCAGCTCCGCCATTAACTTTCCGCTTTCATCAAAGAGTTCTTCGGGTTTGTAGCTTCGCAGCCATTCTTCGAGCTGCCTGAAATGTTCGGGATTGCTCGCTAATTTATCCAACGGAACCTGATGTGAGCGAAATGAGTTTTCAGCCGGTAAACCATCGACAAACTTCGGCCCCGTCCAGCCTTTCGGAGAGCGCAGTATGATCATCGGCCACTGCGAGCGCTGCGAAAAGCCATTCTCACGCGCGTCTTTCTGAATCGCTTGAATCTCGGCGATCACAGTATCGAGCGTTGCCGCCATGAGTTGATGCATCGTTTTGGGATCGTCCCCTTCAACAAAGTAGGGCTTGTATCCGTAGCCGATAAAGAGGCTCGTCAGTTCATCATGGCTGATCCGCGCCAGCACTGTTGGGTTGGCGATTTTGTAGCCGTTCAGATGCAGGATTGGCAGCACCGCGCCGTCGCGTGCCGGATTCAGAAATTTATTGGAGTGCCAGCTTGTCGCCAACGGTCCCGTTTCAGCCTCGCCGTCGCCAACGACGCAGACTGCCAGTAGGTCTGGATTATCGAAAACCGCACCGTACGCGTGAACCAGCGCGTAGCCTAGCTCCGCTCCTTCATGGATCGAACCAGGCGTCTCGGGCGCAGCATGGCTCGGGATGCCGCCGGGGAATGAGAACTGTTTGAACAGCTTCTTCAAGCCTTCGGCATCCTGCGAGATGTCGGGGTAGAACTCGCTATAAGTTCCTTCCAGGTAAGTGTTGGCGACGACTCCGGGTCCGCCGTGTCCCGGACCAGCGAGATAGATCGCGTTTAGATCATGCTTCTTAATAAGGCGATTGAGATGCACGTACACAAAGTTCAGCCCCGGCGTCGTGCCCCAGTGACCGAGCAGCCTGCGCTTGACGTGCTCGATCTTCAGCGGGTCGCGCAGCAGCGGATTATCGTAAAGGTAAATCTGCCCGACGGAGAGGTAGTTCGCCGCGCGCCAGTAGGCGTTCATCAGTCGCAATTCTTCTGCAGACAGCGGCGGTGTTTCTTTCATTTCAACGACAGCCATTTTCGTCGTTACCTTTTCTTCCTTTCTTCTCAAACCTATTTCCAAACCCCAAGCGCAAGCTCGCCGTATGCCCGACCAATGGTGTGACAGTGGCTTCGCCCAGTGCTCTACGACTTCTCCAAACCGTGAACGCTGACTGTCCCGCAGCAACCGCCCGCCTTGTCCACAACGGGCAAGCTCGTCGCGCGATGCTCGTGGAGTTTCTGGCGCGCTTCTGCAACTGGCTCATCCGCGCCACAACACGCAGATGCAGGACGCATGATCTCGTCGACGCGAACCTCGGAAGCACGGCGGTCATCAGCCGCCACGCTGCAACACACGTCGCGCTCGGTGACGACGCCGACCAGCTTGAGGTTTTTTGTATCCTCAACCACAGGTGCGCAGCCGCAGCCTGAATCGCGTATCGCTTGCGCAGCCTGTGCCGCCGTGTCTTGCGGCGTACAGCACGAAGAGGCTTCGATTGGTTTCATCACATCACTACAACAACTCATTTTCTTTTCTCCTTCAGTTTTTGAGATCGAAATTCAATCCTTGAGGCGCTGTCCGCAATAGAGATCCACTCCCACGTCGATTTCTGTTGTCATGGTCGCCTCCTTCATCAAGCGAGTCTGGCCTCGCGCTGCCTATTCAGCACCTTCCAACCGATAACCAAAGCCAGCGCCAGCAATACTGCTCCGCTAAACAAATACGGCGCGTTTATGTGCCAGATGAAAAGCACTCCACCTAATAGCGGCCCGCCCGCTTGACCGAGACTATTGGCTGCATTCTGGACTCCGAGCGACGCGCCCGCCTGTTGCTCTCCGCCGCGTTTTGAAATAAGCGCCGCGAGATTGGGAGCGATGAACGCCATCCCTAATGCGAGCAACGCGACAAAGGCAAACACAAAAAACGTCGTGCGCGCCGTCGCCAGCAGCGCAATGCCCGTCCCCATTAAGGCGAAGCCCGCGCCGATCTGAATCATTTCGCTGATTTTTCCGGCGAGAAGTCCGACCGCTCCTGCCTGAAAAACCGTCATGACCAGTCCGCACACCACGAAGACGGCGCCCACTTCAACCGGACCGTAGTTGAACTTCGCCTGGGCGTACAGCGCGAACGTCGCCTCGAAGATCGTCAGCGCAAATTGTCCGGCGAGCGCAAGGGCGAGCAACGGAGCCAGATTCCTTATCAACGTTCGCCAGTCCGTCCTCGTTTCTCTGTTCGTATCTCGTGCTGAAGTTTTGGGTAGCGATTCCTGCAGCCAGCGCAATGCCGCAAACAGCGTCAGCAGTCCTAACAACGCCGCTGCGAAAAACGGAGTTGAGAAGCTATCAACTTTGAAATGTCCGGCACTCCAATTAAAATGCCAGTCTCGCCGAGACAGCAAACCGCCGAGCGCGGGTCCGACGACCACGCCGAGACTCACCGCCGTGCCGAGCCACGCCATCCCACGACTACGCTCTTTTTCGGTCGTCAAGTCGGCAACATAAGCCGCTGAGACCGGCAGTGTTGCCGAGGATAAAATGCCGCCGAGAATGCGTGCCGTATAGAGCAGCCACAGCGACGTTGCCAGACCGAAGAACACTTGCGCTATTACGTAGCCCGCGATGCCGACTAAGATGAGCGGTCTTCTGCCGATGCGATCCGACCAGCGTCCCCACAACGGCGCGAAGATGAGCTGCATCAGCGCATAGACTCCAGTCAGCAAGCCGACGTGTATCACCACTGACTGGCGCGTTGCTCCTTCTGCCAACGCGAGGCGCTCGACGTAGAAGGGCAGCACCGGCAGCGTGATGCCGAAGCCGATCATCACGACAAATAAGCAGGCGAGCAGCACGAATAGGTGTTTACTGATCACGCCAGAACCCTTCCGTTTGTCCTAATAGAGTCCGTACCACGCACGAGCCAACTAACATCAGGGGCGGCCCGATGTGTAACGACGTGGCGCCAAGCTGCGGGGACCGCCTGCAGAGGCGGATATCTAACAAGGCGGCCCCCGTCAGCTTCAGCGTTTTGTTAGGCGGCCTTCTCCGCGATGGCCAGCAACCAACGATGCTGCGACCCCGGCCGTCAAGATCAAGATCACCAACCCCAACAAGTAGAAGTTGAAATGCTTTCCGAGCGCCACTTTCAGCCACTCGGCGACCAACATCTTGACTCCCACGACCATCAGCACTAGCGCGAGCGACACTTTGAGGTAGCGGAACTTGTCCACCATCCCGGCCAGCGCAAAAAAGAGCGATCGCAGGCCGAGAATAGCAAACACGTTACTGGTGAACACCAGGAACGGATCGGCCGTGATGGCAAAGATCGCCGGGATCGAGTCCACCGCGAAAATCAGGTCGGTCGTCTCGACAATAATGAGGGCCAGTGCCAGGGGCGTAAGCAGCAGCGTGCCTGGCGTGGCTTTGTCCACCATCTCGTCCGGTACGGCAGCCGCACCGGGTAGTTCGCTCTCATAGGATGCCGGCGCTCCGGCCCGCACGACGAAGTGTTCCCCATGAAACCGGGCGGTGACGGGAAACAATCGTCGCGTCAGCCGAACCACGAGGTTCTTGTTCGGGTCGGTGTGCCCGGTCTTCAGGACTAGCATCTTGACCGCTGTGAGAATCAAGAAAACGCCAAAGACGTACAGAACCCAGTGAAACTCAGCGATGAGTTTCGCGCCGATGGCGATCATCACGCCGCGCATCACCAAAGCTCCCAAAATGCCCCAGAACAGCACTCGGTGTTGGTAGATTGTTGGCACCGCGAAAAAGCCGAAGATCATGGCGATCACAAAGATGTTGTCCACGCTCAGCGATTTCTCAACGATGTAGCCGGTCAGGTACTTCTCCGTTGCGGTCGCGCCGTCGTTGACTAACCCATCGGCCGCGTCCACGGCAGTCCCGAGTCCCAACCACTGCCCTTCGTAGCCGTGGTACACGAACACGCCAAAAGCCAGCCCCAAAGTAACCCACACAGCGGTCCAGACGAGGGCCTCTTTCACCGTGACAACGTGGGCTTTGCGGTGAAAGACTCCAAGATCCAACGTCAGCATCAGCAACACAAAGGCGATAAAACCTGCCCAAAGCCAAATCATTTCATTTCTTCTTTCCGAACTGAACCCGGCACACCGTCGAAAAAATCAACGACCCCGGTCTCCAGCGAATACTCGGCACCTACGACGAGGAGTCTGTCTCTCTGGATAAGCTGCTCAAGAACTTCCGATCCGTGTCGCAGATGGGTTGCTGAGACGCGGATGTTGGCCCGAACGGCGTGCCGCACCAGAGCATCCGGGTCGTGCCTGAGCTCTGTCGCCAGCAACGCTTCCACAGATGGCCGAACGCGGTCGACGATCGAACGCAGATTCCGCGACTGGTTCTCCGTCGGCTGCTGAAGTTCTTCCAGGGTGGCCAGGACAGCCCCGCACTGGGAGTGCCCCAGAACCACCACCAGCCGTGTGCCGAACCGCGACGCGGCGAACTCGACGCTGCCGACTTGAGAAGAAGCGACGATGTTTCCGGCAACGCGGATCACAAACAGGTCGCCAAGGCCCTGGTCGAAGACGATCTCTGCTGGCACCCGCGAGTCGGAACATCCGAGAATGATGGCGAACGGCTCCTGACCTGCCGCCAACTCGTTGCGGCGCGTCTGGCTGGTGAGCGGGTCGCGGCTTCGAACTTCAGCTACGAAGCGACGGTTCCCCTCTTGCAGGCGTTCGAGTGCTTCTCGCGCTAAGATCATCGACGCTTCCTCCTCGTCCGGCTAACTACTGCTTTTCCGGCACACCCCACCGGCGGGTGAGAAAGTTGTAGATGGGGACGAACACGAGTCCGGCGTATGCACCGTAGAGAAAGCTCTCAATCAATCCCAGGCAGAAGCCCCAAAAGGTCAGCCACTTGAAAGCCGGCAAAACCATCTCCAAAAATGGTGCCATGTAGTGTAAGCTCGGCGGCACGATCAATCCGTAGATGACACACAGGGCGAAGCTAATGGCGGTAAAGATTCCCAGCGACCAGCTCACGATTTTGATATTTAGCATTGCTCTTACTCCTTTACTCTTCGCGGTTGTTCAGTGCTATCTCACGGGTGACAGTTCTTTCCTTCAAGGACCGAGTGCGACTGAGTTCAGCCTTTCAGTGCTGATGCCCGCCCGAACTCGGGTTCACGACGCGACCTTGCGTGTCGTCTTTCTCTCTTTCACCCCTGCTTCGTTGATGACCACCTCCACCATGACCACCGTGCCCGCCGTGACCGAACAAGTGCATCGCGATAAAGGCGATGAAGATCAACACCCAGAACCAGTTTGCCGTAAACCATGCCATGACTTTTCTCCTTCCGGTTTGTAGTCGCGCCTCCTCGTCAATACTTGAAGACGGGAGCAGCGATGAAACTCTATTGCGACGGTTCTTATCGCCTTTGATTGCAGCCCCGGGATTGCGGCGGCAACGTGCTCAGCGATCAAGCATGAGTCTCGTCTCTTCCGATGCTGCGCCAATTCAGTGTGGGCCACGGTAACAGCTCAAGCCGATTAGCCGAACAAACGGCTGTGCTCTGCGCTAACGACCTCGTAACACTCGCAAACGTGTGCTTCCAGCTTCGGTCGATCGGCAATCCTGATGTGGCCACGTGCGTAACTGATCAACCCCTTCTCCTGCAGATTCTGAGCAGCGTGCGTTACACCTTCGCGGCGCACGCCGAGCATGTGCGAGATGAACTCCTGAGTCATTTGTAACTCGTCGGAATGTGTGCGGTCGTGGGTCATCAACAGCCAGCGACAGAGTCTTTGTTCCACCGAATGCAGGCGATTGCAGACAGCGGTTTGCGAGATTTGCGTGATCAGGGCCTGGGTATAGCGGAGCAGCAAGTGTTGAAAATCGCCGCCACGACTGAACTCAACATGCAGCGACTTTGCTCTTAACTTCATAGCTTTGCCGGCGCCCTGCACCACGGCCCGATTGGGCGTCGTATCACCACCCATAAAGAGAGCGATGCCAACCACTCCCTCATTTCCCACCAGTCCCATCTCGGCGGTCACCCCATTGATCATCGTGTAGAGCAAGGAGACGTGACAGGTTGTCGGAAAATAGACATTGTCCATCTGTCCGCCAGACTCATAAACTACTTCACCGAGAGCAAAGGAGACTGGCTTCAGATCACTCAGCAGCCGCTCGTAATCTTCTTGTGGCAGAGCGTCGAGGAGCCAGTTTCCAACCTGTCGGGTAACTGCACGAGACATGACTTTGAAGCCTCCGTTCCCGTCTTAAGGATGAAGGCAAAGTCTAGAACGTGTGCGTTACTGACAAGTCAAGTCTTTCTCAAACATGAGCCGCAGACTCAATGAGATAGCAAACGCTCTCACCATCGGGCATCCCGTCGGGCAGCTTCGACCACTTGGCTAGCGCATGCTCCATTCGCTTTTGCAGGGCTACGAGCTCGTTCAGCTTGAACCCGTTCTCCTCGATCCGACCTGCTATGATCTGCCGCACCATGGGGCACGGGGAGTTACGCCGGCTGGCTTCGTGGAAAATCTTGGTAATCTCGCCGAGCGTGTAGCCAATACTCTTTGCTTGCCGGATGAAGCGCAAACGCGAAACGTCGGAGTCCTTGTACTCCTTGTACCCGTTGTGCCGATTACGCGAAGGATTGAGCAACCCGATCCGCGTGTAATACCTCACAACATGATCCGCCACGCCACTTCTACGAGCCACTTCGCGTACTTTCATCATTTCGCTTCCTCTCCACCATCTATTTCTTCATCACTCATGTCACCGGCGTGTTTCTTCATCACTACTACTTACTTTCGCTTGTCTGCGTTGCCGGGCTGCGCACAATCTCGACCGAACATTTGGCATGTAGTGCCACGGCCTGTGAGACCGAGCCGAGCAGGAAACGTTCGAGCATTCCGTGACCGTGTGAGCCGACGACGATCAAATCAGCGCCGAACGCTTCGGCTTCTTCCAGGATCACATCTTTTGGTGAGCCGGAAAGGACTTTCGTCGTGACATTGAGTTTGCGGCACTTCTTACCTGCACGGAGTTTGGCTGCCGCTTTTTTGACCGACGCACGCGCCACCTTACGTGCGTTTTTTTCAATCTGGTCGTAGATGGTCATATCCATGCCCTCCCAATGCGTGGGCGTCGTCGGGAAATAAGGCGCAACCACCGAAATGATTCGCACCTCGCTGTCTGCTGGATAGTTCCAGTGGGCGATTCCATCAACCGCCGCTTCGCTCTCTTCAGAACCATCTATTGCCAAAAGTATTTTCCGTTTCGCTCCTGACTTCGGGCTACGCACAATCTCGACCGAACATTTGGCGTGTAGGGCCACGGCCTGTGAGACCGAGCCGAGCAGGAAACGTTCGAGGGCTCCATGACCATGAGAGCCGACGACGATCAAGTCAGCGCCGAACGCCTCGGCTTCTTCCAGGATGACTCGCTTTGGCGAGCCGAAGAGGATTTTCGTCGTGATCTTCACACTGCCTCCCTCCAGGCTCTTGCGGAGTCTTGCGGCCGCTTTCTTAGTCGCGCGCCGCGCCCGCTCCCGTTCAATCTTCTCCAGCTCGCCGTGATAGCCAGCGGAAGTTGCCAGCGATTCTGCGGATAGAGGCATCAGCGTTTCGACCACCGAAATGACTCGCACCTCGCTATCTGCTGGATAGTTCCAGTGGGCGATTTCATCAACCGCCGCTTCGCCATGTTCAGAACCATCAGTCGCTAAGAGTATTCTCATCATTTCTCACCTTCTGTAGTTTTGACTGCATTGTCTCGGTTCGTATCAAGCCGCCGCGGACTCGCTCATCTTCACGCGCTTCAACAACAGCGCGTTGGCGACCACGATCAAGGTCGAGCCGGACATCGAGAGGGCGGCGACCTCGGGACTCAGCAGCCACCCGGTCAAGGGATAGAGCAGACCGGCGGCGAGCGGAAAAGCAATGACGTTGTACCCGGCAGCCCACCACAGGTTCTGACGCATCTTGCGCCGCGTGGCACGACTGAGGATGACGGTGCCGATCACGTCGAACGGGTCGCTCTTCATCAGCACCACGTCAGCCGTCTCCATCGCCACGTCGGTGCCCGCGCCGATGGCGATGCCGACCTCGGCTTGCGCCAGCGCCGGCGCATCGTTGATGCCGTCGCCGACCATGCCGACGCGCAGCCCGCGCGCTTGCATCTCTTTGACCTTCTCTGCCTTCTGTCCCGGCTGGACTTCGGCGAAGACCGTCTTGATGTCGAGTGCTTTGGCAACCAGGTTTGCAGTGCCTTGATTGTCGCCTGTCAACATCGCCACCTCGATGCCCAACGCCGCCAGTTGGTCAATCGCCTGTTTCGCGTTCGGTCGAATCGCGTCGGCGATGGCGATGAGTCCGCCCGGAGAACCATCAATCGCGGAATAGACGACCGTGTTGCCTTTTTTCTCAAGCGCCTGCGCCCGTTCATTCAGTCCATCGAGGGCAATGCGGTTGTCGTCCATCAGCTTGCGATTGCCTGCGAGCACCGTGCGCCCGTCAACGGTCGCGCGCGCGCCTTGCCCCGGAATCGCCCCGAAATTCGACGGCGCGCTGAGCGTCACGCCGTCAGCCTTCGCTTTCTCGATAACGGCTTGCGCCAGTGGATGCTCGCTCGATTGTTCGAGCGAGGCCACGAGCCGGAGCAATTCTTTATCAGTGACAGGTTTTCCATCGGCGACGATCTCTACTACTTGCGGCTGCCCGATAGTGAGCGTGCCCGTCTTGTCGAAGATGATCGCCTGAAGTCTGCCCGCCTCTTCGAGCGCGGTCGCATCCTTGAAGAGAATGCCGTTTTGCGCGCCTTTGCCGCTGGCGACCATGATCGCCATTGGCGTGGCCAGCCCGAGCGCGTCGGGACAAGCGATAACGACGACCGTGATGGCTAACAGCATCGCGAAGACCAGCGTCGCCCCGGCGAACCAGAACCAGACCGCGAAAGTTGCAATGCCAAAGACGATGGCCGAGATGGTCAGCACCTGAGCGGCGCTGTCGGCGAGTCGCTGCGACGGCGCTTTGGAGTTCTGCGCGGCTTGCACCAGTTTGACGATCTGGGCGAGTGCGGTTTCAGCCCCGACCTTGGTGGCGCGGAAGCGAAACGTGCCGGTCTTGTTGATCGTCGCGCCGATTACCTTATCGCCGACGACCTTTCTAACCGGCATACTCTCGCCCGTGATCATTGATTCATCTATGTTCGACTCGCCCTCGACCACTTCGCCGTCCACCGGTAACTTGTCGCCGGGGCGGATCATCACAATGTCGTCCATTACGACTTCAGAGGTCGGAACTTCGACGGGCTGATCGTTGCGTATCACCGTCGCTTTCGGCGGCGCCAGACTCAAGAGCGCCTGCACGGCTTTCGACGCTCCGGCCCGCGCCCGCATCTCCAGCCAGTGACCGAGCAGGATGAAGACGAGCAGCACGGCGACCGCTTCGTAGAAGACTTCAGCCGTGAAGAAGAAGGTCGCGCCAACGCTGAAGAGATAGCCCGCCAGCACTGATAGTGAAACGAGCACCGCCATGTTGGCGACACCGTTCTTGAGCGCCCGCCAGGCGCCGATGTAGAAGACCCAGCCGCCGTACAAGACCGCCGGGGTTGTGAGCAGGAAACCCAGCAGTTCCTTCGAGATTCCAAACGGCGTTGGCAACGCGATGCCGGTGAGTTGCTGGAACATCGGCGCGTAGAGGTAGATAAAAACTGCAAGGACGAGCGTCACGAAAACGCGGTTACGCATACTGCGCACCATTCCATCCATTGACTCTCCCATCCCATGACCCATCTCCTGGGCCATCTCCGCCTTGTCCCGCCCCATCTCTTCCATCTTGTGACCGGCGTGATCTTCCGCCTTCGCGCCCCTCGCGGGCGGCTGGGTTTCAGCCTTGAGCTTTTCCTCCGGCGGTTTGACTGCCGGTGGCGTTGGAGGGGCTTCCGCTTTGATTTTCTCCTCTACTGGTTTCACAGCCGCGGACTTTGGCGACGGCTCGACGTGACCTTGATGCTCCATCGCGCGGACGGACCGCGTCTCATTCGGCTTGCCCGGCGCGCAGACGTGCGCCGGCATGACCTCGCCGCGACAGTGGTAGCCGCATTCGGCGATAAACGTTTTGATGTCATCCGGTCCGACGCGCGTCTCGTCGTACACGATGGTCGCCGTGCCGCTCAGGAAGTTGGCGTCCACCTTCACCACACCGTCTCGGCGCTTGATCTGTTTCTCAACGCCTGCATCGTCGAAGATGGACATCATTCCGTCTATTTGTACCGTAGTCTCTTTCATGATCTATTCACCAATTCCTTTAGGACGGCTCATTTTCCAATAGTTCTTTAGCCTCGAGGAGGCGCTGCCGGTGCTCTTCGCTCACCACCGGGTAGCTCAATTTCAGTGATTTGAGTTTTGCGACAATCACATCGGCGACAACCGCGCGGGTGAACCATTTGTTGTCGGCGGGGATGATGTGCCACGGCGCCCATTCCGTGCTGGTGTGATTAAAGGTCTCCTCAAAAGCGTTCATGTAGTCGTCCCAATGGGCCCGCTCTTTGGCATCGGCAAGGGAAAACTTCCAGTTCTTCTCCGGCGTATTGACGCGCGCGAGTAAGCGACGCTTCTGCTCTCCTTTCGAGAGGTTGAGAAAGAATTTCAGGACGGGGATCCCGTTCCTGACAAGATACTTCTCAAAATAATTGATCTCGTCAAAGCGATGCTTCCAGATGCCCTTTCCCTTCGCTCCGGGTGGCAGTCTTTGCAAATCCAGATTCTCCGGGTGGACGCGGACGACCAGCACCTCTTCGTAGTAGGAGCGGTTGAAAATGCCGATCCCGCCGCGCTCCGGCAAGGCTTTCATGCTCCGCCAGAGAAAATCGTGATCGAGTTCTTCCCCTGACGGTGCTTTGAAGGAATGGACTTGCGTGCCCTGCGGATTGACGCCCGACATCACATGCCGGATCGTGCCGTCTTTACCGGCGGTGTCCATCGCTTGCAGTATCACCAGCAGCGCATAAGTGTTCTGCGCGTAGAGCACGTCCTGGTATTTTGCCAGTCGTTCAACATCCTTCCGTAATTTCGCGGAGGCTTCGTCCCTGTTTTTATAGTGACCCGTGAATCCAGGATCGTAATTCTTCAGGCGAATCTTTTTGCCGGGCGGAACAATAAAGCGATCGTGATTCATCGGTGCTACTCCTTTCGACTGTCTTCGCGTCTGCGGCTGTTACTCACAGCAGCCGTGAGACTTTTCCTCAGCCTTCTCACCAGCGGGCGCGGACATAAACTTTTGCCGGCAATGGTCGCTGCAAAAGTAGAATGTCTTTCCGTCGCGCTCGGCAGAGAGAGCGGATGATTCGTCCACCGTCATTCCGCAGATTGGATCTTTGGTTACTGTTTCCGATGTGTTCATTTTGTCCTTCTTTCTTTATTTAGAGATCGATCAGGCTTAAACGAATCTTTGCCTGACACCGAGAGTTTGATTTGTGCGTTCAATAGAAGCTTGCGCACTCTGTTCGAGTCCCGCGAGCGCGCGAATCGCATCACAATGCCTTGATTGTCCACTTGATAGGCGTAGTATCGGACTAGCGCTGCTTCCTCAGGGCAAAGACGTTGTAGAGCGGCGCCCAGATGAGCGCGATGTACCAGCCGTAGGCGTAGCTTTCGATCAGGCCAAGAAAGAAACTGCCCAAGCTCAGCCAGTGGAATCCGGGAAGCAGTTTTTGCCACGCCTGGAACATCGCATGCGCCGGAAACAACAGATCGAACCCGACACACAAGACAAACGTGATCGCCAGAAACAGACTAGTCGCATGACCGAGCGCAATGAGTGAAATTCCTTGTTTCATTTGTCGACTCCTTTCTAAGTGACATAGCGCGCCGGTTCAGCGTCAAACTGATCCAGGCATTTTTGTGAACAGAAGCGATACTCCTGTCCTTGAGACATCCGGCTGTAGCCGGTTGACGCAGGGAATTGCATGCCGCACACCGGATCTTTTCGGATGACGTCCTTGCTGGTTTCCGCAACAGACTCCCCACGGCCGCGATGGTCCATTCCGCCTCCGCTAGCCGAGCCGTGCCCGCCATGACCGCCGTGCACCATGTGCGCGCCACACCCGAAGCGCATCATTAGGTAGAACAACGCCGCAATCACCAATAGCCACAATATGCCTCCCATAACACTCTCCTTTCCGATTGTCTCTGCCTACTCGTTCGATCAATCTGCTCCTCGCATGGCCTTCTCAAGTGTTACCAGAAGGCCAAAGACCGGATCCTTGAATTGCGCGTGACCGACGAACTCCTAATGGTCGCGATGATTCAAGCGTGCAATTCAGCGCGAGTCTGGAGCAATTGCAGAACGTGCGCGCGTGAGACAAATCCCGTGAGTCCCTTATCTCCGACGACCGGCAACTGGTCTAAATCTTCGCGGGCCATCACTTCAAGCGCCTCGGTAACCAGTGTGTCGAGCATAACTGTGCGGACCTGATCCAGCGGTCGCATCACCTCATCAACGGTCATGTACGGCCACCGGGCGCGCTCAATCTCGCGAACTTCTTTGGGCGTGATTATTCCCTCGGCGCGGCCGTTCAAGGTCACGACAAAACACCGTCGCCCAGTGCGTACCAGACGCTCTTCAACGAACCCTTGCAGATTGGAGTGACCATCCACGATGGGATAATCGCGGGACATCACATCAGCGACGCGCACGTCACTCAGACCCTCGGCGATAGCTACTTGCGATTGGCTCTCGCGGGAAGCACTTAGCAGGAACCAGCCTATGAAGGCGATCCACAAACCGCCAAAGCCTGCGCCGCCGAAGAATCGCAGCACACCAAGAATGATAAAACCGAAGGCGATCAGTTGACCGATGCGCGCAGCGATTCTCGTCGCGCGCTTTGCGTCACCCGTGACCCACCAGACAATGGCTCGCAAAACGCGGCCGCCATCGAGTGGGAAGCCGGGAACCATATTGAAGATGGCCAGCATGATGTTGATGTAGCCGAGCCACATCAGCATCGCGGGCAGGGGTCTTGCAGGAAACTCCGGCGGC
>Ga0137442_1000022_pt1 | contig 78856 bp, 58 predicted proteins | sample EasRivERMGT266_2_FD_102329 | JGI IMG/M metagenome (GOLD analysis project Ga0137442, IMG submission 102329) | Soil microbial communities from meander-bound floodplain in the East River, Colorado, USA - East River MetaG ERMGT266_2 | ecosystem: Environmental > Terrestrial > Soil > Floodplain ... | reverse complement strand
TGTCCCGTCGATGTGATTGACGAGTCGGCAGACTTTGCTCGTTATCCGTTCCTCGTCGCTCCGGCTTACCAGTTGGCTGATGAGGAATTGGCGCGGCGTTGGAAGAAGTATGCCGAGGATGGCGGGCATCTGGTGCTGACTCTGCGCACCGCGCAGAAAGATCGGCGCGGGCATTTGTGGGAGGGCGCGTGGGCGCAACCGATCGTCGATCTCATCGGCGCGCGGATCACGAGTTATGACGTTCTGCCCGGTAATCTCGTGGGCCATGTCGCGGCAGCGGGGAGACTCTACGAGTGGGGCGTGTGGGGCGAAAGTCTCGAGCCGGGCGCCGGCACAACTCCGCTTGCGACCTACGCCGATCACTTCTACAAAGGCAAGGTTGCCGCGGTGACGCGCAAGCTTGGCAAAGGAACAGTGACCTACATCGGTGTTGAGTCACTGAGCGGAGATTTAGAACGCGATCTGATGCGCGGCGTCTTTGATCGCGCGGGCGTCGCGGTACGGAATCTGCCTAAAGGTTTTCAGGTCGAGTGGCGCGACGGTTTTTGGATGGCGACTAACTTCACCGAAGTGCCGCAGCCTGCACCGGTTCCAGTCGGAGCGAAAATCCTGATCGGCGGCAAGGTGGTGCCGCCCGCGGGTGTAGTTGTCTGGATGCAGTGAAGATCTGAATAGGGCTTATATGACAAATTGGACCTATTGCTCTTTAGGGCTTCTTGATATGAAGCGTATCACCGGTATCTTCCAACTCGAACAGACGCGCGCGCTCGCGTCCGCCGTCATTGGGCTGATGCAGGACGAGCATGAGCTGACCGTCAAACCGTCTGAAGATCATGCCGTGGCCACCACCGTCGGCGAACAGCGGTTCGGCTTGTTGCGTCCATGGACCACGCACTTTTCCGGAAGCGGAGATCGCGATGCCAACTGCGTAACCCCGCGCGCCGAAGCTCGACCAAATCATGAAAAGCTTTCCGCTTTTCGAACGATAAAGATAGGGACCGTCGGTGACGTGGCAACCATACTGCGCGGACTTTTTGCTCCAGCTCGCGTCGCTGCCATCGAACAGGCGCGACGGCCCGCCCACGGTTTCCGACAGATCGTCCTGCAAACGGATCAGCTCGACGGTGCCGTCCTTGATCTGCACCCACTCGTGGCAGAAGACCATGTAGGGCACGCCGTCCTCAACCCAGAGCGTGCCGTCGAGAGTCATCATATCGACGGGCAGCGTGGAGTGGTTCTGAAAGGCCTTGAACGGACCAAGCGGAGAATCCGAAACCAGCACCTGCGTGCCGCGCTTAACGCGCGGACGCCAGTCGCGCCACTGTTCGGGAAATTGCGCATCGGTGTCAAAGGTCGCGAACAGGTAATACTTGCCTTTGTAGGCGTGCAACTCCGGCGCCCAGATGCCCCGGATGTTTATGTTGCCCCAGAAGTCAGGCGGCGTCTGAAAAATAATGTGCGGTCCTTCCCACGCCACGAGATCTTTGCTGACGTAAGCGCGCACGGCGGGACGGCCGCGTCCTTCTCCGGAACGCACGAAGGTGGAGGAAACCGCATAGTAGGTTTTCGTGAGGTCGTCGGCGAGAATGCATACGTCCCGCATTCTCACGTCCGCGAGACGCACAGTACTGATGCCCTGCGCGGGAGCGGGCGCCTGCTGGCCGCAGATGATAGCGCTGACCGTAAGCAGAACAACGGCAAGACTACCAACGATCGTTCTTGAGCGCATAAGGTTTAGGTTCGCAACCCGGACAGCTTTTGGCTCGATAGTCATAGAAACTACGCGACGGAAATGATATTAGCATCGACCTGAGCTATCTCTACACTAACCTTAGCAAAGGATGGACCAGCATTGACTAACATCAAACGACGAACGTTTCTCTGCTGCTTAACAACATGTGTCTTACTGGCGTTGCCCATGCTGGCCCATGGACAGCGACCGGCCGCGCGTGAGCGCTTGTCACTAAACGCTGATTGGAAATTCAAGAAAGACGACCCATCCGGGAGCGAGGGGCTGTTGAGCTACCCGAAGATCAAGGATTGGGTTAACGCGACCGGAAATGAATTCGTCGCCCGGGCCGAAGCAAAGAAGCCGAGACCGGCGGGAAATCTCGGTGAGACGGTCTCATACACGCAGCGGAACTTTGATGATCGCGGTTGGCGACAACTCGATCTGCCGCACGATTGGGGCATCGAAGGCCCGTTTCTGCAGGAGTATCCCGGCGAGACCGGCAAGCTTCCCTGGTGGGGCGTCGGCTGGTACCGGAAGCATCTAGCTGTCCCAGCAAGTGAGAAGGGAAAGCAAATCTACCTGGACATCGATGGAGCGATGGCCTACGCATCGGTCTGGCTCAATGGTCGCATCGTAGGCGGTTGGCCTTACGGCTACGCTTCTTTCGAATTGGATCTGACTCCTTACATTGAATTCGGCGCAGACAATGTGATCGCGATTCGTTTGGACAACCCAGCTGACTCTTCGCGCTGGTATCCGGGCGGAGGCATTTACCGAAATGTTTGGCTGGTAAAGACCGCACCGGTCCATGTGGGCCATTGGGGAACTTTCGTGACCACCCCCGAGGTGAGCCAATCGGCCGCGACCGTGAACCTCAACGTGTCAATCGATAACAACTCTGCTTCGCCTGCGAATGTGACTGTGAAGACACAAGTCTACGAACTTTTGAACGGCCAGAAGACAAGCAAACCGGTTTCGTCGTCCGCACCGATGGGGCTAACGATTGCCGGTGGCGCGACCGAAAGTCGCACGATGAAGCTGAGCGTCTCTAACCCAAAGCTTTGGAATCTGCAAGAACCCAATCTGTACACAGCGGTCACGAGCGTTGAGCAGAAGGGCAAGACCATTGACGTTCAGGAGACCGTCTTCGGAATCCGCACAATCAGGTTCGATGTGGACAAAGGATTCTTTCTCAACGGCGAGCACGTAAGGATCAATGGCGTCTGTGACCATCACGATCTTGGTGCGCTGGGTGCAGCAATTAATGTGAGGGCCCTGGAGCGCCAGATCGAACTCCTGAAGCAAATGGGTGTTAACGCAATCCGCACCAGCCATAATCCGCCCGCGCCTGAGTTGCTCGAACTCTGCGACCGCATGGGCATTCTGGTGATGGATGAAGCTTTCGATGCCTGGCGGCGAGCGAAAAAGAAGAACGACTATCATCTGTTGTTTGATGATTGGCACGAGAAGGACTTGCGCGCCCTGGTCCGGCGCGACCGAAATCATCCTTCAATTATCCTGTGGAGCATTGGCAACGAGATCGGAGAGCAAGGCAACGCCGAAGGTCACAAGCTGGCCGCGGAACTGGCGGCCATCGTGCACGAGGAAGACCGAACGCGCCCGGTCACGGCGGGGGCGAACAATCAGAACTCGGGTTACAACGGCTTTCAGAAAACTGTGGATGTCTTCGGCTTTAACTACAAGCCGGCTGAATACGGGAAGTTTCGCCAGGCTAACCATGCAATTCCGCTTTTTGCCAGCGAGACTGCCTCAACCGTGAGTTCACGCGGGGAATATTTCTTCCCGGTAGTCGAGGACAAGGCCCAGGGCCGAGCTGATTTCCAGGTCAGCTCTTACGACCTTTATGCGCCGTCCTGGGCCTTTCCGCCTGATACCGAGTTTCGCGGCCTGGATGAATTTCCCTTTACGGCCGGCGAGTTCGTTTGGACCGGCTTTGACTATCTGGGAGAGCCGACTCCTTACGGTGGCGATTCGAGGCGCCTGCTGACTTTCAGCGACGCCGCGGAGCAAGCACGCAGGGCGCAAGAGCTAAAGGATTCAAGCAAGATCACGGTTCCTTCGCGCAGCTCCTATTTCGGCATCATCGATCTCTGCGGCTTCAAGAAGGATCGTTTTTACATTTACCAGGCGCGCTGGCGGCCCGACTTTCCCATGGCGCACATTCTGCCGCACTGGAATTGGCCGGAACGCGTGGGCCAGGTGACGCCCGTGCACGTCTACACCTCGGGTGACGAGGCAGAGTTGTTCCTGAACGGACAATCTCTGGGACGAAGGAAACGGACCCAGTATGAATATCGCTTGCGCTGGGACGATGTGAAATACGAACCGGGTGAACTCAAAGTCGTCGCTTACCGCAATGGTAAGCGATGGGCAGAAGAGGTGATAAAAACCACGGGGCCGGCGGTCAAGCTTGCCTTGCAGGCGGATCGCGCTACGGTCAAGGCGGACGGACATGACCTCTCCTTCGTAACGGTTACCGTCGCTGACATTAAGGGCCTGCTCGTTCCGCGTTCGAAGAACCGGATCCGTTTCTCGCTCTCGGGACCGGGAGAGATTGTGGCCGTCGATAATGGCGATGCTACGAACCTGGAATCTTTTCGAGCGAAAGAACGGAACGCTTACAACGGATTATGTTTGGTGATTGTCCGGACAAAAACTGGCGTGCCGGGAAAGATTAGACTGAAGGCCCAGGCGGATGGGCTGGCAGGCGCGGAGATTCTGATTTCAAGTAGGGTTCGCTGATCTCGTGAGTCCCGTAGGGACGGAATGTTTATGGAGCGTAAGTTTGAAATTAGGCGAAGTTTCATTAACACCTCACTTCAGTGAGGTGGTTACCGCGAGGTCCGTTTCGTCCTGTTAACCGGATAGGTGAACAAACTGATGAGACGTCTATTGATTTCACTCTGGATTTTCTGTTTGGCCTTTGCCTTTAGTAACTCGGCTCTCGCGCAGGCGAAACCGCAGGTGCCGGCCTGGGTCAAGCATGCCGGCGCCAGGCGCGAGCCGAACCGCACCAGGATCTTTTCCGCCAATTCGTACGGCGCGGCGGGCGATGGCCTCAAAAACTCGACCAAAGCCATCCAGCAAGCCATCGACTCCTGCTCGAAAGCCGGTGGTGGCATTGTGACGTTCAGCCCGGGTCAATACGTGACCGGGGCGCTCTTCCTCAAGAGCAACGTGCATCTGCGCGTTGCGGCCGGCGTGACGCTGCTCGGCAGCCAGGACGACGCAGATTATCCTGCCCTCTCGACGCGGATCGCCGGCATTGAAATGGATTGGCCCGCAGGCTTGATCAATGTAAACGGCCAGAAGAACGTGAAGTTATCGGGCGGTGGCGTAATCGACGGCCGCGGCGAGAAATGGTGGGATCGATATTGGACTCTGCGCCGCCAGTATGAACCGCGCGGTTTGCGTTGGGCGTCGGACTATGACGCCCAGCGCGTGCGCCTGATGGTGATCTGGAAATCGACAGACGTGACAATTGAAAACCTCAGCTTGAAGCGTTCTGGCTTTTGGACCGTGCAAATCGTCTACTCGGATCACGTTACGGCCAATGGACTCAAGATCAGCGACAACAAAGGACCCAGCACCGACGGGGTCGATATAGACTCTTCGGCTTATGTGTTGGTCGAGAATTGTGACATCGATAACAACGACGATGACATCTGCCTCAAGGCGGGACGAGACTCAGACGGCCTGCGCGTAAATCGACCTACTGAATACATCGTCATTCGAAACAACATTGCGCGGCGCGGCGGCGGTGTGATCTCGTTCGGCAGCGAGACTTCAGGTGGCATCCGCAAAGTCTTTGCCGAACACAATCGGGGCATCGGGACTAACGAAGGAATCCGGTTCAAGTCGGCCAAAACGCGCGGTGGCTTTGTCGAAGATGTTTTGATTCGCGACCTGAAATTGGAGAATGTGCCGCTGCCATTCACGTTCACCCTGAACTGGAATCCCAGCTACAGCTACGCCACGATTCCTGCTGATACCAAAGACATTCCGCCGTACTGGCGCGTGTTAAGCACGCCCGTCCTGCCACCGGAACGCGGCATTTGCCAGTTTCGCAATATCACGATCGAAGACGTCACGGTCGTGGGAGCGCGCCGCATTTTCTCGGCCGCGGGGATGCCTGAAAAACCGCTGACGAACATAAGGTTCGCAAACATAACGGCTGCGGGTCGAGAGGCGGGCATGATCGAAAGCGCGCGCAACTGGACCATGAAAAATGTCGAGCTTCGCACGGCGGATGGCCTGCCGGTGAAGATGACTGACTGCACGAACGTCCAGGCGCCGAAAGTGATCAAGAACGAAGGAGCGGGTTCGAACAAATGAAAACGCGAATTCTAATAGCTGTAATCATCGGATTTCTTTGCGCGGCTTCCGGCAGGGCGAACATAGTTCTGCCTGATGTGATCGGCGAAGCGATGGTGATTCAACGCGATCGTCCAATTCTAATCTGGGGCCAGGCTGACCCCGGAGAAGTAGTAACAGTTCGCTTCGCCGGTCAATCCAAACAAGCGATCGCCGGAGGTGATGGCAAGTGGCACGCGAAGCTTAATGCTATTCCCGCAAATGCAACTCCGGCGACGATGACCATCTCGGGCAAGAGTACTATCGAGCTTGAGAACATCCTGGTCGGTGAAGTGTGGCTGGTAGCAGGCCAGTCGAACATGCAGCGTTTATTGAGCGAGACAGCCAACGGTGACGCAGCGATCGCGGCCGCAAATCAGCCGCTGATTAGGCTCTTCAACGTCAGCCGGCAGGTTGCGTTTCGGCACCAGCAGGGACCACTGGCCACCTGGCAGGCATGCTCGCCCGAATCGGTGAAGCAATTTTCTGCGGCGGGTTACTACTTTGGCGTGGAATTGCAGAAGGAGTTGAACGTCCCCGTCGGTTTGATCAATTCGTCGTACGGTGGCTCGCAGGCTGAGGCCTGGACTCCGGTCGAATATCTGCGGGCGTCCGCCGATCTGCGGCCCACAGTTGAGCGCACCAAAATCTGGGACGAGGAACGATCCCGCGTGAAGGCCCAGTACGAAGAGCAGTTAACCCAGTGGCGAGGCGATGTTGAGAAAGCAAAAGCCGCCGGCGCTCGCCCCCAGCCTTCGCCGGCCGTGCCCGACGCGTTGCGCGAATACCGCATCGCCTCGTCAATTTACGACCGCATGATTGAGCCGTTGATTCCCTTCCCCATTCGTGGCGCATTCTGGTATCAGGGCGAATCAAATGAGGCACGGGCGGAGCAGTACGGAATCCTTTTGCCGACCATGATCAAAGCCTGGCGTGAGCAGTGGGGCGCGGGCGACTTCCCTTTCGGTATCATTCAGTTGCCCAACTATCGCGATGCAAAGGACGAACCGGCGGACGAAGCCTGGAGTCACGTGCGCGAGGCGCAACGCCGCACCGCCCTGGCCACGCCCAACACCGGACTAATCGTAACGATCGATATCGGCGAGGCGCGAGACATCCATCCAAAGAACAAGCATGACGTCGGCAAACGCATGGCACGCTGGGCCCTGGTTGATGTGTACGGACGCAAGCTCACCAGGTCGGGACCGAGATTCCTTGGGGCCAAGGTAGGCGGGTCGAAGATCGTTCTCATCTTCGACGACGTGGGAAAGGGTTTGAGGCTCCGAGATGGCGACAAACTCGACGAGTTCGCGATCGCCGGCGAGGATCGCAGATGGCACTGGGCCCAGGCAAAGATCAAGGGAAAGAATCGCGTCGAGGTTTGGTCTGACACGGTGCCGCAGCCGTTGGCGGTGCGATACGCGTTCAATAACAACCCGAAGCATCCGAACCTCACGAACGAAACGGGTCTGCCGGCTGCGCCGTTCCGCACCGACAACTGGCCGGGGCCAACGGATGGGAAGAGGTAGCGAAGTCCGACAAACTTCAGTTTGTCGTTTGCGTGTAATGAGGCCCTTCTGAAGGAATCGAGAAACTGAAGTTTGTCGGACATCAACCCCTGATGCGCAAGTTCATAACCATCGCCGGGCTCGCTCTTATGGTGTTGCTCAACTCCCCTCCGGGCGCTGCCGCACCCGAAACGTCATGGGTAACAGCCGAGTATCGGAACGGCGACTTCAAACTGGTGTCCGGCGCTCGCGCTGCCGACATTCTCGTCTCGCCCAACGATTTCAAAGTTGTCCGGATTGCGGCCGAGAATCTGGTGCTCGATGTCCAGCGGGTAACGGGACAGAAGCCCTCCCTAAAAACCGATGTAACAAACCTATCAGCGCAAGTGGTAATCGCAGGAACGCTGGGCAGCAGTACCGTCATTGACGGCCTGGTCCAGCACGGCAAGCTGGATGCCGGCCGGTTGCGCGGGCAATGGGAGAGCTTCCTGATCGCAACTGTGCCTAATCCGTTTCCCAACGTGAGTCTGGGACTGGTGATCGTCGGCAGCGATCGCCGCGGCACAGCCTACGGTGTATTTGAATTGTCGCAGGCAATCGGGGTGTCGCCCTGGTACTGGTGGGCTGACGTTACGCCCGAACATACCGATAATCTCTTTGTGCGCCGCGGCGTCCGTCGCCAGGGTCCACCGTCGGTGCAGTACCGCGGCATCTTTCTCAACGATGAAGACTGGGGTCTGCAACCCTGGGCCGCCAAAACCTTCGAGCCCGAACTCGGCGATATCGGCCCGCGAACCTACGCCCGCATCTTTGAGCTGCTCCTGCGGTTGAAAGCAAACACTGTCTGGCCGGCGATGCACGAATGCACCCGCGCCTTCAATCTTTATCCGCGGAACAAGGTCGTGGCCGATGACTACGCGATCGTCATGGGCTCGTCGCACGCCGAGCCGATGCTGCGCAACAACGTGACTGAGTGGACGGCCAGGCCCGAGGACTATGACTACAAGAAAAAACCGGACGCAGTGCGCCACTACTGGGAAGAGCGGGTAGCCGCAAATGGCCAGTTCGAAAACATCTACACCCTGGGCATGCGCGGCATTCACGATAGCGCGATGCAAGGACCAAAAACCTCGGCGGAGCGAATCAAAGTTCTGGAACAAATCTTCGCGGATCAGCGAGCCATGGTGGCTCGGCACGTCAACCCCGACCTTGCGAAAGTCCCGCAGATTTTTTGCCCGTACAAAGAAGTGCTCGCGGACTATCGCAACGGCTTGCGCGTGCCCGATGATGTCACCATAGTCTGGCCCGACGACAATTTCGGTTACCTGCGTTATCTTCCGACGCCCGAGGAACAAAAGCGCCGCGGCGGCTTTGGCGTTTACTATCATATTTCTTATCTGGGCCGGCCGCTCTCTTATCTTTGGCTCGAGACCACGCCGCCCTCACTCATCTGGGAAGAAATGTCCAAGGCCTACGATCACAACGTGCGTAAGTTCTGGATGCTCAACGTGGGTGATCTGAAACCCGGCGAGATCGGCGCGGAGTTCTTCATGCAAATGGCCTGGGACATCAAGCGCTGGCGCCGCGACAATCTCAACGACTTTCTCAGGCAGTGGGCGCAGCGTGAATTCGGCGCGGCCGAAGCAGATAGAATCGCCGCCGTCATGGAGCAGTATTACCGTTTGGGCTTCGCGCGCAGACCGGAACACCTGCAGTGGTATCTTCCTGGCGAGAAGCCAAAGGCCAGTGCGCTAACAGCGATTGACTATGGCGATGAGATTCAGCAACGACTGGATGACTATCAACTGCTGATGACGCGAGCGGATCGTCTTTACGCGGCCATGCCGGCTCAACTGAAGGATGCGTTCTATGAGCTGGTTGCCTATCCGGTGCGTGGCGCAGCGCTGGCAAACCAACGCTTCTTCATGATGGAAAAGAGCGGTCTTTATCTCAGGCAAGGCCGCGCGAACGCAGGCCATTGGGCGCGTCGCGCCCAACAGGCCGGCGAACGAATGACTTTCGAGACGGCTTACTACAACGACAAACTCGCCAGCGGTAAGTGGCGACACATCATGTCGCTGGGACCAAACAAAGGACAGTGGCCGAGCATGCGTACTTCGGATCCGCCTCCTCCGGCCGGGCTCGCTGAAATGAATTTGCCTGAGGCGGCACGGCTCGGCGTGGCGATTGAGGGACGACTCGAACCGCTCGGGGAGATGGAAAAGAACGCTACCTTGGCTTCGTTGCCCACGCTCAGTCGGTACACACGCGGTACGCGCTTCGTCGATGTTTTCAACGCCGGTCGTGCTTCCGCTGAATGGACAGCTAAGCCAAATTCTCCCTGGATCAACCTGAGTCAGACCGTGGGGAATTTGCGCGAGGACGCGCGCATCCGCGTTTCAATTGATTGGGAGAAGGCGCCCCGAGGCGAGAACGTTCACGGAATGATCGAGATCAGCGGAGCCGGAGCAACCCGGTTCGTGAGGGTGCCGATCTTCAACCCGGCTAACATCGGACGCGAGCAGCTAACGGGCTTCGTCGAATCCGACGGCGTTGTCTCGATTGAGGCCGAACATTTTACCAACAAGGTCGATCGGGCCCGTGTGGGCTGGCAGGTGATTTCCGGTCTTGGTCGCACCGGCGACTCAGTAGCGATCTTTCCCACGAATGCCGTCAGCATCGATCCTGCCCACGTCCGGAGTGATGCCCCCGCGCTTGAGTATCGGGTCAATCTTTTCCAGCAAGGCAAAATCATAGTGACTTACTATGCGGTGCCTACTCATCCCGTGCAGGCCGGTCGCGGGTTACGCTTCGCGGTTGCCCTTGACGATCAAACGCCTGAGGTGGTGACTATCGGAGCTGGTATGGAAGTGCCTTCCATCGCCTGGTCACAGAACGTGCTAAACGCGACAACCAACAGCGCTTCGACCCACAATGTCACCAGGGCCGGATCTCATTTGTTGAAGATCTACATGATCGATCCCGGCGTCGTGCTCGACAAGATCGTGATTGATGCCGGAGGCGTTCGTCCAAGCTATCTGGGGCCGCCGGAAACAAGGATCGGTACCGTTTTCCCATGGCTGAGACAAAGGGGAGCAAGCGACAGATGATCAAGATACGAACTCTGCGTCAGACAATTGCGGCGTTGGTGTTGGCGGGGTTGCTGCCTGGAGTAGTCACAAACGGCAATGCCGCCCCGGCGCCATCCGTGGTAACCAGCGCGCCAGCGCGCACGCGCAGCGACTCCGCCTTCGACGCCGACTGGCGCTTTCTGAAAGGAGATGCGGCCGGCGCCGAACAGCCGAACTTTGATGATGCTGCGTGGCGTAAGCTCGACGTGCCCCACGATTGGAGCATTGAAGGACCATTCGACAAGGACAATCCGACCGGTGGCGCCGGCGGCTTTCTTCCCGCCGGCGTCGGCTGGTATCGAAAACATTTCACGCCGCCTGCGGGCGACAAAGACCGGCGCGTCTTCATCGACTTTGACGGCGTCATGGCCAACAGCGACGTGTGGATCAACGGCTTTCACCTGGGCAAGAGACCTTACGGCTACGTCGGTTTTCGTTACGAGCTTACCGGCCACCTCAGTTTTGGCCGTGACAGCGGTAACGTGATCGCAGTCCGTGCCGACAATTCCGGCCAGCCTGCGTCGCGCTGGTACTCAGGCGCAGGCATTTATCGCCACGTGCGCCTGGTGGTAACAAATCCTGTTCACATAGAGCACTGGGGAACGTTCGTCACCACGCCGCAAGCAGGAGCCGACAAGGCGACGGTCCGCGTGCAAAGCGAAGTCGTCAACCAATCAAACGTGGCGCGAGATTTGTCGCTTGAGGTAACCGTGCTCGATCCAAACGGGCGCATGGTGCAAACCGCCGAGACTAAAACGCAGAACGTGCCCGCGGCCGCGACCGTGACTTTTGCCCAGGACATTGTCGTCAAGAATCCGCGACTCTGGGATCTGGAGCATACGCATCTCTATGGAGCGGCAGCTCGCATCAATGACGGGAAAACCCCTGTCGATGAAGAAACCGTAGCGTTCGGTATTCGTGAATCTCGCTTTGACGCGGACACCGGATTCTGGCTTAACGGTCGCAACTTCAAACTCAAAGGCGTTTGCCTGCACCACGACGCGAGTGCTTTCGGTGCGGCTGTCCCGCTGCGCGCTTGGGAACGCCGGCTCGAAGTGCTCAAGCAACTTGGCGTGAACGCTATCCGCACGGCGCACAATCCGCCGGCGCCTGAATTTCTCGACCTTTGCGACCGCATGGGCTTCATCGTGATGGATGAACTCTTCGACTGTTGGACGGTCGCCAAGAATCCTTATGACTATCATCTATATTTCAAAGACTGGTCGCGGATTGACACTCGCGACACCGTCCGCCGCGATCGCAATCATCCGAGCATCGTAATCTACAGCGCCGGCAACGAAATTCACGACACGCCAAAACCCGATCTGGCCAAGCCGATTCTCGCCTCTCTGGTTGCTACCTTTCATGAGAACGATCCTTCGCGTCCGGTGACACAGGGTCTCTTCCGCCCGAACGTGAGCCACGATTATGACAATGGATTGGCTGACTTGCTGGACGTGGTCGGGCAAAACTATCGAGAAAACGAAATCCTCGCGGCGCACCAGCAAAAGCCCACCCGCAAGATATTGGGAACTGAGAACCGGCATGATAGAACTGCATGGCTCCCCATGCGTGATAACAAACCTTACGCCGGACAATTTCTGTGGACGGGAATTGACTACCTGGGCGAATCACCACGCTGGCCAACCGTTTCCCACAATTCAGGATTACTGGACTTAACCGGCACGACCAAGCCGATCGGGTTCCAGCGACAGAGTTGGTGGAGCGACAAGCCGATGGTTTTCATCACCCGCCGCACTGCCCCTACGGCTTTGTCTCCCACGGATCCTGGATACGAGCCCGACCTGCAACGTCGCCAGCAAGTCTTGTTCGCCGACTGGACTCCAGCCAACTTAAACCCTCACGAAGAGAAGGTTGAGATTTACAGCAACTGCGAGCAGGTTGAATTGTTCCTGAACGGAAAATCGCTCGGTGAGAAAGCGCTTCCCGCCGATGCTTCGCCGCGCATTTGGACGGTGCCATTCGCACCGGGTACCCTCAGAGCCTTTGGGAAGAACAACGGTATTTCCGTCGCCTTTTACGAACTGCGCACGGCGGGAAAGCCCGCATATGTTGTGCTTACCGCCGACCGCAATTTTCTGGCTCCGGTTTGGGACGACGTCGTTTACGTTACCGCGACGGTTTTGGACCTGAATGGCGTCATGGTTCCTAATGCCGGCAATCTGATTACTTTCAAAATACGCGGCCCCGGTGTTGTGGCCGCCGTGGAAAGTGGCGACAACCGCAGCCACGAGCCTTTTCAGGCGAGCGAACGGCGCGCCTATCAAGGGCGATGCTTCGCCATCCTTAAGGCCAGGGCCGCTTCAGGTAGAATAACAATTAGGGCTTCTGCTTCCGGTCTAATAGGCAGTTCGCTAACTATTAATACCAGAGGAGACTAAAACATGCTACGACGTTTTAAAGGACTAGCGCTGCTGTTAATGGCCGCGCTGCTCCTGGTTGCAAACGCCCCGGTGATGGCCCAATCGCCTTACTTCGGCAAGTGGCCCGCGGGAACATCGCCGCAGGAAGTCGGCAAGCGGGTGGCCGAAAAGTTTATGGCGCGCCCGTTTGAATATGCCGAAGGCAAAAGAGAATACGTTATCTATCCCGAGATATGCGCGTGGTATGGCTCTCTTACCGTTGCGAAACTCATCAAAGACAACGATCTTAAGACAAGACTGATCCAAAAATTCGACCCCCTTCTTGGCCCGGATGCAAAGCACATTTCCCAGCAAGCGCATGTCGACTACCGTGTTTTCGGCACTGCCCCGTTGGAAATCTATCTGCAGACGAAAGACCGCAGGTACCTCGACATCGGTATCGCTCTGGCGGACAAACAGTGGGAGAAGACTACTCCGGACGGAATTACTGCCGAAGCGCGTTATTGGATTGACGACATGTTCATGGTTACCGCGGTGCAGGTGCAGGCTTACCGGGCAACCGGCAAGACCAAATACATTGACCGCGCGGCCCTGACGATGGCGGCGTATCTGGACAAGCTACAGCAGCCCAACGGACTCTTTTATCACTCGCTCGACTCGAGATTTTTCTGGGGCCGAGGCAATGGCTGGGTGGCCGCGGGGATGGCAGAGTTGCTTCGCTCGCTGCCGAAGGCACATCCACGGCGAGCACGAATTCTCAAGGGCTACCGGACGATGATGGCCTCGCTACTGAAGTACCAGGCCGGCGATGGCCTCTGGCGTCAGCTCATCGACCGGCCCGACGTGTGGGCTGAAACTTCGAGCACTGGCATGTTTACGTTCGCTATGGTTACTGGAGTCAAGAATGGCTGGCTCGCACCAAAGGTCTACGGTCCGGCAGCGCGTAAAGCCTGGCTTGGGCTGGTCCAACACATCGACAAAGACGCCAACGTGACCGATGTCTGTATTGGGACCAACAAAGCGAATAACGAAGTCGGCTCCGATGTCGACAAGCAGTTGAAATTCTATCTGGACCGTCCGCGGCGAACGGGCGACTTGCACGGTCAGGCGCCGATACTTTGGAGTGCTACGGCACTAATGAGGTAGACACCCGTCTTTGGAGTGCGGCGACTTGCGGAGTCCCCCTCCGGTCGAATCGCTCTACGGGTCTCGTGGCTATGCCATGCTGATGCGCGGCCAGTCTCTGACTCAGGACGGGCAAGCCAAGCTCAAGGCGAGGGCTACCCCGCGCGATGGCTCTGCCACGCTGATGCGCGGCAAGTCTGCGACTTGCCGGCAGCGACTGCCCTTTCTTCTCAGGGTCTGCGACCGGAGGAGGTCCTAGACCGCCAGATCTAAGGGGGGCCTTCTCGGCAAGTCAGAGACTTGCCGCGCATCGGAGTGGCAAAGCCATTGGGTTAAAGTTTCACGAACTACAGGAAGGTACAATGAAAAGGATAGGCCCACTTCGGATTCTCGTCATTTCAGTAGTTGCTTTGGCTTTCTCGGCTGCGGTTCCCCGCCCGCATTCGGCGGCGTACTCGAATTCTGCTCAGAGATCTACCACCCGCGGATCGGGCGTCTATGACGTTCGATCCTTCGGCGCCAGGGGTGATGGCAAGACGCTCGATACGCCGGCCATCAACAAAGCGATTGAAGCGGCGGCGCTCGCGGGCGGAGGCACTGTGCGCTTCCCTGCCGGCACTTACCTCTGCTTCTCGATTCATCTCAAAAGCAACATCGGGTTATACCTCGATCAGGGAGCTACGATCCTCGCTGCCGATCCGAAAGTAGCGAAAGGCAGCTACGATCTTCCCGAGCCGAACGAGTGGGACATGTATCAGGATTTTGGCCACAGTCACTGGCGCAACAGTCTGATCTGGGGTATCGGTCTCGAGCACATCTCGATTCTTGGCCCGGGTCGGATCGACGGCCAGGGCCTGACCCGCCGCAGCCCCCGCCCAAGAAGACCGCTCCAGTCTGGCGATACGCCCACCAGTTTGGGTGGCGGACAGACGCGCGTGCAATCGCCACTTGGCGAAGGCGACGACCCGAGCGTGATGAACGGACTCGGCAACAAAGCGATCTCGCTGAAGCTTTGCCGGAACGTCGTGCTGCGCGACTTCTCGATCTTAAACGGCGGACACTTTGCCATCCTGGCGACCGGAGTCGACAACCTGACGATCGACAATCTCAAAGTTGATACCAATCGCGACGGCTTCGATATTGACTCTTGTCGCAACGTGCGCATCTCGAATTGCAGCGTTAACTCGCCGAACGACGACGCGATCGTTCTGAAGAGTTCGTTTGGACTTGGCTTTGCGCGGGCGACTGAGAACGTCACGATTACCAACTGCGCCGTGAGCGGCTACGATATCGGCTCGATGTTGGACGGCACCTACAAGCGCAATGTTAAGGAAGCTCCCGATCATGATGGCCCAACCGGCCGGATCAAGTTCGGCACTGAGTCCAACGGCGGTTTCCGAAACATCGCGATCTCCAACGTCGTCTTCGACCACTGTCGTGGGCTGGCGCTCGAGACTGTTGATGGAGGGCTGCTCGAAGATGTGACGATTACGAACGTCACGATGCGCGACATCGTAAATGCTCCCATCTTTCTCCGTTTAGGTCGCCGCATGCGTGGGCCTACTGGTGTTGCGGTCGGTGAACTGCGGCGGATTAATATCAGCAACGTCAGAGTCTACAACGCCGATCCGCGCTACGCTTCGATAATCGCCGGACTGCCCGGCCACGTGATTGAGGACGTGAAGCTCAGCAACATTTCTATTTACTATCGGGGCGGCGGGACTAAGGAACAAGCTGAACTGCAACCACCGGAGCGCGAGACCAACTATCCCGAGCCGTCAATGTTTGGCGACATCCCGGCCTATGGTTTCTTTATCCGTCACGCAAAAGGAATTGAGTTGAACAACGTCGAGGTCAGCTATCTAAGGGAAGATCTCAGGCCAGCCTTTGTTCTGCTTGACGTAAGTAATGCCAACTTCTTTCATGTCAAAGCACAAAAGGCCGCGGGGGCGTCGATTTTCCATCTGAAAAGCGTCGCAGACTTCAGCACGTATCAATGCTCGGGCGTGCCTGACATGCATCTCGAGCGAGTTGAGCAGAAGAAATTTTGAGACGGCGACGGGGCATGAGCCCGGCCCTCAGGGAGGGCTCAATCTTTGAACGACACCTGCCTGAGCCCTCCCTGACGGTCGGGCTAATGTCCCAAGCTTGAACTGGCAAGGAGAGATCATGAAGCGTTTTCGAGTCCGACTGACCTTAGCGGTTTTCATCTTCGCCCTGTTGTCTTCTTCGGCTGCTTCCTTGCCGTCGTCCCGGCAGGTCGTGTCGGCGCCGACGCCAAAGTACAACGTCCTCTTCATCATCTCTGACGATCTGCGCCCAACGTTAGGTGCCTACGGCAACAAGATCATCAAGACGCCAAACATTGACGCTCTGGCGGCCCGGGGCACGCGTTTCGATCACGCCTATGCTCAGTTCCCTTTGTGCAATCCGTCACGCTCGTCGCTGCTCAACGGTCGCTATCCGACGCAAACCGGGATCATGGATAACAACACCTACTTTCGCGCCAAGCACCCGGACTACGTGACCTTGCCGCAGTACTTTCAGAAAAACGGTTACGCAACCTTGCGCACCGGCAAGATTTTCCATGGCGGCATTGACGATCAGCCCTCCTGGACTGAAGGCGGCGAGCCGGTCAATCCCGCGATCATCAATCGCCCACCAAGCCGGATTGCTACGGGCGCGGCGCCGTCAGATCAACCGGAGATGCCGGCTCAGGGCCGAACCCCAAACCCTAACGAGTCAGCGTCCGATCGCATAGTCGTGTTGGACGGCGACGGCGAATCGCACGGCGACTACAAGGTCGCCACGCGCGCGATTCAATATCTGGAGAGCTACAAAGACAAGCCCTTCTTTCTCGCGGTCGGTTTCGTCAAGCCACATAGCCCGCCCACGGCTCCGAAGAAATTTTTCGATTTGTATGACGCGGACAAGATTCCGCTGCCGACGGATTTTGCCCCGCGCCCAGCCGCCCCGCCGGGTTTTCCGGAGATCTCGATCTCAAAACGAAATGCCGATCTATTCATTGGCCGCGATGCTTCAGCCAAAGAAGCGCGTGAGATGATTCGCGCCTACTACGCGTCAACCAGTTTCGTGGACGCACAGGTGGGTCGCGTGATCGAGGCGCTGGATCGGCTCGGTCTGCGCGAAAACACCATCATCGTATTTTGGGGCGATCACGGTTACCACCTTGGCGAGAAGGGCAAGTGGTCCAAGGCCTATTCACTTTTCGACGTCGCACTGCGGGTGCCGCTGATTGTCGCCGTTCCGCGAGGCAAGGCGCAGGTTAGCACGCGCACCGTGCAACTGCTGGACATGTACACCACGCTGGCGGAACTCTGCGGTCTGCCGGCGCCGCCAGACAACGAGGGCCACAGCTTCGCCCCGCTGTTGAAAAAGCCGAACGCCGCCTGGAGCCATCCGGCTTTCAGCGTGACTCTGTTTCAGGGCAAGTTGGGTAGATCAGTACGCACTGAGCGCTGGCATTATGTCGAATGGGACGAAGGCCGAGCCGGCGCGATGCTCTGTGACACGGTGAAGGATCCATACGAACTGAAGAACCTCGCCGCGGACACGTCCTATGCGAAGACCGTGCAGGAAATGAAGAGTCTGCTAAAGCAACTGCCTGACCATTAAGTCAAACAAAGGCGATCCACGAAATCACACGAAGTCTCACTAAACGCGTTAGTGTTGTTTCGTGTGGTTTCGTGGATTGTTATGGCTGCTGAAACAGTTTCTGTGGCTAACCATTTCGAGAGCGGTTTCCAGCGTTCAGCCAAGGCCGTCTGCACGCGAGTGGACTCTGCGCTTAAGTTCAAGCCGCGACAAAGCTGTGAAGGCGAAGCCAATCGGCACAGCGATCGGGCCAGGTGGCAAGTATTGGATCCTTCTTGCCGAGCCCAAAACCATGTGGCCCGCGTTCGTACAAGTGAAACTCAAAGGGTACGCCGGCTTTCCGTAAGGCCATGATGAAAAGCAAACTATTCTCAACCCGCACGGCAGTGTCAGTCATGGTGTGAACCAGAAACGTCGGCGGGGTCTCCCTGGTCACCTGCTCGTCATTTGAAAGCAGGGTAACCGAATCTGGTGCGGGCGACGCGCCGAGCAAATTGGCTTTTGAACCTGCGTGCGTTCTTTCCCTCATCGTGATCACGGGATAAATCAGAATCATGAGGTTGGGCCGCGAACTGAGGCGTTCGATAGGGTCCGACGCATCCGTGCTGCCGGGATCGAAATGGGTACCGGCAGTAGAAGCGACATGTCCTCCCGCCGAGAAGCCCAGGATGCCGATTCGTTGCGGATCGAGACCCCATTCCGCGGCTCGCGCTCGCACGAGACGAATAGCGCGAGCAGCGTCTTGCATTGGCGCCGGGTGATGATAGCGCGGGCCAACCCTGTACTTCAGGACAAACGCGCTAATGCCAAGCGAGTTGAGCCACTCGGCTACTGGTCCGCCTTCATGGTCAGCCAGGTGCGTGTACCCGCCTCCGGGGCAAACAATGATCGCCGCCCCGGACATCTTTTCTTTCGGCGGCAGGTAGGGCGTGAGCGTGGGAACGTCGAGGGGCTCACTTCCTAAAGCGCCCGGCGCCCCTCCAGACCAAAGAACAATCGGTGTCTCATGCGCGGGCCTGGCTAACGGCGCAGATAGCGCGAGCAGCAGCAGCAGCAAAGCTAAGAGCAATCTTTGACAGGTACTCAACTATGGCTCCGTCTCTTTCTTCAGCCAGGCATGATCTAACCAATTCATTTTGACGACGGGTCTTTACCAACGGTCAGCCCGAAAAGAAAACGCTCCCCGTCCAGGCTCAATTCATAACGTCAAGCTTCTCAATTAGCCGGCCGTTGATCCGAACGTTTTGCAAATTCAAGCCTTCCACGTTCTTCAGAATGCTGGGCTGGGCTACGTTGTCGAAGGTGCAATTCTCCAACCGCAAGTTTCGGATTGGAGCGTGTTTGAACCCTTGCACATCCAGCGCATGCTTGCTCTTTCCGCTTCTCAAATCGTTGACCACAAAGTTGCGAACGATCGGAACGTACTTTCCCTTCTCTCCTTCTTCATAGTTGAAGTCGATGGTGATTGCCGCATGAGCGACCTGGCCCACCTCGATATTTCTGAAGTAGAGGTTCTCCAACAAGCCGCCGCGCATAGCGTTGTTCTTAACGCGCAAGGCATGGTCGAGATTCGGGCTGTCCATATGGCAGTTCTCCGCAAAAACGTTTCGTACGCCACCCGAAATCTCGCTGCCGATGGTGACGCCCCCGTGCCCGTCCTTCATGCGGCAGCCCTGAATGACGATATTCTGTGAGGGCGCGTTCAGCCTGCGCCCGTCCGCGTTGCGCCCGGACTTTATGGCGATGCAATCGTCTCCGGTGTCGAAATCGCAATCCCTGATCAGGACATCGGTGCAGGACTCGGGGTCGCACCCATCGTTATTGGGGCCGTGGCTGTTGATTTTGACCTTTTGCACGGTGACATTCGTGCAAAGCACGGGATGAATCTCCCACATTGGAGAATTCTTGATTGTCACTCCCTCGATCAGCACGTTCTGACAGCGGTAGGGCTGGATAAACTGCGGCCTCAGGCAATGGCCTTCGCCGAATACTCTTTCGCTTACGGGCACGCCGCGCTCGATCATTTCCACCAATGCAGTCCTGGCCTTCCGCTGATTCGGGGCACCTTCCTTCCAACCATATAGGGCGCGGCCGTTCCACGGCCACCAGGCCCCAGCGTTCGATTGTCCGTCGAGCGTTCCGTTGCCGGTGATGGCGATGTTCTTTTGCCCGAAGGCGTAGATGAATGGCGAGTAGTTCATCAACTCCATGCCTTCCCAGCGGCTAAAGACCAGGGGAAGGTACTTCGTGGGATCCTGGCTGAATCTAATCGTCGCGCCTGAAGCGAGGTGCAGGTTGACATTACTTCTAAGGTGAATCGGGCCAGTCAAAAAGTTACCTGCCGGCACTACTACCCTTCCGCCTCCCGCTTTGTTGCAGGCGGCAATTGCTCTGCGGAAGGCGCCTGTGCAATCGGTCCGGGTGTCGCCCACTGCGCCGAATCGAGTGACACTGAAGTCTCGCCTCGGGAAAACGGGAGGCCTAATCCGTTTCAAGATCTCCGGCACTTGAATCCATCTCTCACCCGCGAGAGAAAGCGACTCAGGCCATAGGAGTTCGGCGACTGCGGATCGGGATAGCAGCGCGGGCGCGACAGACACGGCCGCTCCGCCAACCAAAACGTTCTTAATGAACTCGCGACGATTACTCATGTTTCTTTTCGAACCTCCAGCTCACGCTTCATGAAATGCGAATCAGGAAATCCCTTCGTGCATACCAACGAGGCCATTCTTGATCAATCAAGCACCTGAGGTTAGTCGGGAATACTACCTGAGTTCGCCAGGGAATCCAGCACCGTCAGGTAATCTCTTCGCCGATTCCTCATTCTGTCCGACGACCTGTGGGGTCTTTTCCTCAATCGCATGCGGCCTTTTCCTCACCTCACCCAGCTGCACACGGGCCCTAAACGTGTCTTGCGACTCCTGTCGTCCGAAATTTCAGCTTGAAATCCAAATTCGTGTAGCGAATTTGGTTCCGGCCGAACTTCGAACGCCGGATTTCAGCGATTTTGTCGAACTGTTCAAGGGGAACAATGTTTGCAAACGCGATTCATGTCCATGGTGAGTGGTCATACCCTTAGAAGTTCTCTCTGGCAATTGGTAAAAAACGCTTGACAGAATTCTCTGGGTACTTGAAAATGCGGCTTTCAGCAGACCGAGCAACGTTTCACCAGAACCTTAAGCTTCGTCTAAAGGAAACTTCTGCTCTTATTAAACCGAATCTCGATGGTTTTGCGCAATGCTCCGGCGGGGCGCCCCGGCTCTTTCAGACTTAGCATTCCCCTTCTGGCGGGTGGCTGGTGGTTCTGTCGCATGAGCGGGCTTTTGACCCCCCCGACGGTGGATTGGTTAGACCAGATGCTCAAAGTAGGGTTCCCAGGTGATTTGTTGGATTCAGAACGAACTCGGGTGTTGGCTGGTGCCTGTTGGCGGTTAACTGGAAGGCAAGATGTCTGATCGCCTATCACTTTCGATGATTCAGTACTCGTCGAAAGGTTTACCCACGAAAAAGGAGATTGATATGAAATCGAGACTAAGCCAACTCGCGCACCTGTCTTGCGCGATAGCTTTTGTGCTTCTATTCCTGCTGGTCCCGGTAGGTGCTCAGGAACTACGCGGAAAGATCAAGGGACGAGTGCTGGACCAAAACAAGGCAGTGGTGCCTGGGGCGACCGTCACGGTTACCGATGCGTCCAGGAACGCGACTGTGACCTTGACTACCAACGCCGAGGGCCTCTTTGAGGCGCCTTACCTTTTGCCTGGTACTTACCATGTAGTGGTCGAGGCTGCGGGGTTCAAAAAATCCATTCAGGACAAAGTCCAGGTGCAGATCAACCAGACACGCAACCTGGAAATTGCAGTCGAAGTGGGCGGAGCTCAGGAAACGGTTACGGTAACGGCTGAGGCTGCGACGCTCAACGCGGCGGATGCAAACCTCGGCCAGACCGTGGATAGGAAGCGCGTGGATGAGCTGCCCTCGGTTCACGGCGATCCTTACCATCTCATTAATCTGACGCCCGGTGTTGCTTATACCGGCAGCACTCGATTGGATCGTCCTTTCGAGCCGACCCACATTGCCAATTTTGCCATGGGCGGCTCGCGCGGTATTCGCAGCGATCTTTTGATCGATGGGGCGCCCAGCACCGCGACCGCGAATGCATTCGAGGTAATCGCTTCGTATGTTCCAACCACCGATGCTACTCAGGAGTTTAGAGTACAAACCGCGACCTTCGATGCGCAGTTCGGCAACACGGAAGGCGGCGTTACCAGCATTGTTACCAAGGGCGGTACGAACGATTATCACGGCACCGCCTATTACTGGATCGAGCCCGGTGGGATGGCAGCCAACGACTTTTTCGGGAATGCGAATCGTCAAGGGCGGCCAAACACTTATTCAAACCGTCCCGGCTTCACCATCGGCGGTCCAGTGACGATCCCAAAAGTGTACAACGGGAAGGACAAGACCTTCTTCTTCTTCTCGTTTGAACAAATCGCCGACTCGCGTCCACGTTTCGACGCCAACAACATCTGGGCGCCAACCGATGCTCTGAAGAACGGTGATTTCTCCGCCTTTGCAAGCAGCATCAAGATCTACGATCCGCTGACCGGCACTTTCAATGCGGGGACTGGAGTTACTACTGGTCGCACTCAATTCACCAACAACATTATTCCGGCTAACCGCATAGACCCGGTCGCCAAGGCGGTGCTGGGGTTCTTTGGCTCGCCAAAGCAGGGACCGCAGGGTAACTTCCTGATCAATAACAACATTAGAGACTCGACGCTCGCCGAGGTGCTCAACCCGCCGTACCGGAACTACACGACTCGGATTGACCAGAACATTGGCGACAAGGATCGATTGTTCGGCCGCTATAGCGCGTACAACCGGACCAGTAGTTACAATAACTACACCGGAACCATTTATGTGGGCGACCGATTTCTCTTCATCTCCAAACAGGCTGTCCTGGACGAGGTTCACACCTTCAATGCCAACACGGTTCTGAATCTCAGGTACGGCTTCAATCGCTTCATCCGCGGTTCGGACGGACCCGAGGGTCAATACGGGCTGGATCTGACGACACTCGGTTTTCCCGCTTCTTATAACAGCGCGATTGGCGAAGGGATCCGGCGCTTCCCACGCTTCGATTTCAACTGCCAGGGGTGCACCGGCACGCCCGTTGGCAACGGCCACACCAATGAATTTCGGCCCGTAAGCAGCCACTTTGTGACCGCTGTCTTGAACCGGACACAGGGCATTCACTCGCTCCGACTAGGCGGCGAGATGCGAATCTATCGCGAAGACGATAGTTTCAAGAGCAATCAACAGTCGGGCCAGTTCATCTTCGACAATGCCTTTACTCGGACTGGCAGCGCGACCAGTAATGACGTTGAGGGCTTACAGGCATTTGCGGCGTTCTTGCTGGGATATCCGACCACGATGCAGATCGTGCGCGCGTCCGATTATTCCGAGTACTCCAAGACGTGGGGGTTCTTTGTTCAGGACGATTTGCGGCTCACCAAGAAACTGACGCTAAACCTGGGCTTGCGCTGGGAATTTGAACAGTCCCTAACTGAGCGACAGAACAAGAGCGTGTCCGACTTCGACCTTTCCTATACCCAACCTTTTGAAGGACAAGCCCAGACGAATTTCGGTCTGATCAGTGCTGCGGATGTCCTGAAGACCACTTATGGACTCACGACGATCACCACCAAAGGCGGTCTGCTGTTCGCCGGGAAAGATACGGGCAGCGGGCTTTACAACACACCTAAGAACGGTTTCCTGCCGCGCGTGGGCTTTGCGTATTCCTGGAACGACAAGACCGTATTCCGGGGTGGGTTTGGCTTGTACCAGGGCTTCCTGGGCGAGCGGCGCGGAGACGCCATCCAGCCAGGCTATACCCAAACCACGATACAGCCCCGAACAACAGGCCCCAACGGAGCCCCACTACCGTTTTTGATTTCGAATCCGTTCCCGAGTGGAATCACCGAAGCGAGTGGTAATTCTCTGGGGAAACAGACTGCCTTAGGGCAGAATATTACGTTCTTCAATCAGAATCCGAAGGTAGCGAAGCAGTTGCGATGGTCATTTGGCGTTCAGCGCGAGCTTTGGGGAGGCTGGACATTTGAAGCAGTCTACCTGGGAGATCATGGCACCGACATCGAGATCAATCGCAACCTTAATGCTCAGCGGCTCAGTACTCTAAACGGGGACAACTCGCGAACCGCGGCCCAGAATACCAACAATACGAACCTGGGAGGCACGGTCAGGAATCCGTTTTGCACAACTATCACGGCGGGCAATTGTTCCAGCCCTTTATATACGGGCGTGGGCACCACAATATCGCGCCGGACCCTGCTATCTCCATTCCCGGAATTCGGCAGCATTACCACCACGAACAACGATGGTGAGAGCTGGTACCATTCCATGCAACTCAGTTTGCAGAAGCGATTCTCTCAAGGCTATGGCCTACAGTTCGCTTACACCCGATCAAAGTGGATAGAAGCAATTGAGTACCTGAACGCCGCCGACGCGAAACCTGTTAGGGAGATCGGCGCCCAGGACGTTCCGAATCGCTTCTCGATGAGCGCTTTCTACGAATTCCCATTTGGGAAGGGGCAACGGTTCTTGTCGGACGGGAATTGGCTGGTAAACGCGATTGTCGGCGGCTGGCAGATCGAGGGAACATATACTTACCAGTCTGGCTTCCCGCTGAGGTTCGCGAATGACGCGTTCTACCTGGGCGGAAAGGTTGCCATTCCCAAGAGCGAGCAAACTCTGACCCGTTGGTTCAACACGAGCGCGTTTGTTTCAGTTGTAGGCGGCAACCCGACCTGCGGGGCTTTCCCGGGAGGCTCTTCAAACTGCGCCACTCCGGTAGATCACCTGCGCACCTTGCCGCTTTACTTCGCGGATGTGCGCATAGACCCAATCAACAACGCTGACCTCGGCCTGCGCAAAGACATACGCATAAGGGAAGGCATGAAAGTTCAGTTGCGGATGGAGTTCATTAACGCTTTCAACCATCCGCTGTTCCCAGGGGCGAATGTCAGCCCGTCATCCTCCGCTTTTGGCTCGATTTCGGCGTCCAACCAACTCAACTACGCGCGCCGCGCGCAGTTGATGGCGAAGTTCATCTTCTAGTTGGAAGCGCGGGCTTCCGGCACTTTCCAGGGCCTCCGGCTCTTTCCAGGGATTGGGTGACCTCATGCAGGGTCATCCAGTCCCTTGTTTTATTCCTGCGGTTGTCTTATTGCTGAACGCGCGGCAAGATTACCCTGGCTACTGAAACACTAACTCGACGAATCATGCTCAGAGCCGCAAACGTGGCAATCAGAATCGGCCTGCTGTGGTTGGTGGCCGTAGTCTGCGCCTCAGCCGTGCGCGCCACCGGGCCAATCGAGATCACCGTTGCCGCCGACGGCTCGGCTAAGTTCAAAACAGTTCAGGAAGCCATCATGTCGGTGCCGGCGGGCACAGTCACCAGTCCGGTGATCATCCGGATTAGGCCCGGCACCTACAAGGAATTGGTCTATGTGCAGCATGAGAAGCGCTTCTTCCACCTGATAGGTGACGATCCGGAGAAGACGATCCTCACTTACAATCTGAACGCCAACATGCAGGGTCTTGACGGCAAGCCAATCGGAACGTTCCGCACTCCTTCTACGATCATTGATGCAGACGATTTCACCGCTGAGAACATCACGTTTGAAAACTCTGCCGGGCCGGTGGGTCAGGCCCTGGCCATCCGCGTTGACGGCGATCGCGCGGCGTTTCGCAATTGCCGCTTTCTCGGCTGGCAGGACACCATTCTTATCAATCGCGGCCGGCAGTATTTCGACCACTGCTACATCGCGGGTCACGTCGACTTTATCTTTGGCGGCGCGACCGCGTTTTTCGAGCGGTGTCACATTCACTGCTTACGCAACGGTTACATCACGGCGGCTTCGACGCCAAGCGATCGTCCTTATGGCTTTGTCTTCTCACATTGCCGGATCACCGGAGAGTCTGCCGACGTAAGAACGTACCTGGGCCGGCCTTGGCGCGACTTTGCAAGTGTCGTATTTCTGCACACCGAGATGACCGAGGTGGTCCAACCCGCCGGCTGGCATAACTGGAATCTACCCAATCGCGAGCAGACTTCGCGTTACGCAGAGTTCAATAGCACCGGCGCCGGCGCTAAGGCAGCCGCTCGAGTTTCATGGTCCCGTCAGTTGACCAAAGCTGACGCAAAAGGCATTACCGTCAAAACAGTTCTGGGCGGAACTGACGGATGGAATCCAAACAAAGGCTTCCCGGAATAACGCCGCTCGCAAAGCGATGAAGTTGCCACCGATTACACGACGAAAGTTTCTCGGGAACTTGATCGCCGCGGGGGCCGCCATCCCCGTTTCGGCAGGCTCTTCGGAAAGTTCAACAGGTGAGCGAGCGCTCATCGCGCAAGGGGCACAACGCCGCGCACCAAGGTTGATTGATCGGGGGTTGATTCAACGCGCTGCCCTGGTTGATCGACATTCGCCGGTCCTAAGAAAACTGGATCCAATATCGCCGTTGTCTGTCGGCAACGGCGAATTTGCTTTTACGGCGGACATCACGGGACTGCAAACATTTCCGGCTGAGTACCAAAACGCAATGCCGCTGTGCACCATGTCGCAATGGGGCTGGCACACCTCGCCGCTGCCGCCGGGGCTGGATCCAAAACAGCTTCGTCTGACTGAGTACGACACTCATGGAAGGGCGGTCGGTTACCACACCAGCTCTGAAGGGCAACGCGAACTCTTCAATTGGTTGCGTGAGAATCCTCATCGGCTTCACCTCGGCCGCATCGGTCTGCGCCTGACTACAACTGATCGAAAAGAAGGAAGACTTTCGGACATCTCTGAGATTAAGCAGCGACTCGATCTGTGGCGTGGAATATTGACGAGCCGGTTCAGGTTTCAGGGCGAGCCGGTCATAGTTAAGACCGCCGCTCATCCCACACTTGATCTGCTGGCGGTCGCGATCGAATCGAATCTGATTACCTCTGGACGGTTGGCAATAGGATTCGCCTTCCCTTACGGGTCACCGAGTATGCAGGCCGCCGACTGGAAACAACCCGCAGCGCACGTTTCAGAACTACTCCGCGCAACCAGGAACCGCGCCGAACTTCATCGCTCGCTCGATGCCGACCGCTATTTCATGACGGTTGAATGGATGACTCCAGCGTCGTTTAGTTCGGAAGAATCTCACTCCTTTCTGCTAACACCTTCAACGCAAAGTCGACATCTTGAATTCATCGCCGCCTTTTCCCCAGAGCCGTTGCGTCACTCCCTGCCTGGCCTGGCTACGACTATGGCTGCGAGCACCAAACATTGGAAACGCTTCTGGACCGAGGGCGGCGCAATTGACCTCGCAGATAGCCATGACCCGCGCGCGCCAGAACTGCAGCGGCGTGTGGTACTTTCGCAATACCTGACCGCGATCCAGTGCGCCGGGTCGCAGCCGCCGCAGGAAACCGGCCTGACCGTCAACAGTTGGTACGGAAAATTCCATTTGGAAATGCATTGGTGGCACGCGGCGCACTTTGCTCTGTGGGGCCGGCTGTCTTTGCTCGAGAAAAGCCTTGGATGGTACGCGCGCGTCCTGCCCGCCGCGCGCGATCTGGCGAGGTCGCAGGGCTACGCCGGGGCGCGTTGGCCAAAGATGGTCGGCCCCGAAGGTCGCGATAGTCCTTCGACGGTTGGGCCGTTACTGATCTGGCAACAGCCTCATCCGATCTTCTACGCGGAGTTGTGCTACCAAACCCATCGTAACCGCCAAACGCTGGAACGCTATCGACGGATCGTTTTTGAGTCGGCCGAGTTCATGGCGTCCTATGCGTTCCTCGATCCAGCAAAACAACGGTATGTGCTCGGCCCTCCCCTGATTCCGGCGCAGGAAAACCATCCGGCGCGCGAGACATGGAACCCGACGTTTGAATTGGCTTATTGGTCTTACGGATTGAAGATCGCGCAGCGTTGGCGACAACGGCTGGGCCTGCGGCGGGACACCCGATGGGACCACGTGATTGCCCACCTTGCGCCACTACCGGCACGGTCGGGCGTTTACCTCGCTCACGAGAATTGTCCGCAAACTTACAGTGAGCGCAACTACGATCATCCATCAATGCTCGGAGCACTCGGTGTGCTGACTGGTGACGGTGTCGATCGCGAAACGATGCGGCGCACGCTACGGAAAGTAATGAAGGAGTGGCAGTGGGAAAGGACCTGGGGTTGGGATTATCCGCTCACGGCAATGACCGCAGCGCGACTGGGCGAAACCCAAATTGCCGTTGATGCGCTGCTGATGCCGGCCGAAAAGAATCGCTACCTTCCCAACGGCCATAACTGGCAGCGCGACAACCTGCCGTGTTACCTGCCGGGCAACGGTGGCTTGCTTTACGCCGTGGCGCTGATGGCGGGCGGTTGGCTGGGCTCGAAGAATGGGCCCGCGCCCGGGTTTCCGGCTGACGGATCATGGTCCGTCAAATCGGAAGGACTGAATCTTTCGCTGATGCGCGAGCTGTGAGCGGCTGCTAACTAAGGAGACGATCCGTCACCCCACGCAACGCTGGATACAGCCGCCGAAACGCTTGATATTGCCTGTCAAGCAAGCTCTGATTAGACGGTTCAGGGGAGACACGGTCCGCTATCCGGACCACTGCCGCGCACGCTGCATCAACGCTCGGCCAGATGCCGCTGCCGACTCCGGCCAGCAGCGCCGCCCCGTACGCCGCGCCCTCTTCGGCTGCCACAATCTCGACTTCATGCCCGTAAGTGTCCGCCTGAATTTGTCGCCAGAGCAAAGAACGTGCGCCGCCTCCTCCAAGTCTGATCGTCTCAACTGGAACGTTTATCTCCTTAAAGATCTCCAACGTATCCCGCAGGCTGAAGGTGACGCCTTCGAGGATTGCGCGGATGACGTGCGCCCGCGTGTGGCTCGCAGTCAAACCCACCAAAGCGCCGCGCGCGTGCGGATCAAGATGCGGCGTGCGCTCGCCCATCAGGTACGGAGCCCATAACGCGCCATCCGCGCCGGCAGGCGCACGAGCTGCTTCTTCCGTTAGTCGCTCGTACGGATCACGACCATCTTCAACCCCGGCGCCAAACTGATCGCGGAACCAACGAAGCGAGAGTCCGGCGGCCTGCGTCACGCCCATCACATGCCAACGCCCTGGGATTGCGTGACAGAAAGTGTGCACTCGCCCAAGCGGATCGAGTGACGGGCGATCGGTCGCCGCGAAAACCACGCCCGAGGTTCCGATGGTAGCGCTGACCGTGCCGGCGCGCACGACACCGCTGCCCACAGCGCCCGCAGCCTGATCTCCCGCTCCAGCCACTACGGGAGTTCCGGCGCGCAGACCAGTCGCCGCCGCGCCAACAACAGACACAGAACCGGTAATTTCAGGAGACTCGAACACCGCCGGCAAATAAGCCCCATCTATCTCCATCGCCGCGAGCATCGCTTCAGACCAGCGCCGGTTAGCGACATCGAACAGGAGCGTACCCGAAGCGTCGGCGACATCCGTTGCCTTCTCGCCCGCGAGCTGGAGCCGCACATAATCTTTAGGCAGTAGAACCGAGCGGATCCGCTGCCAGGCTTCGGGCTCGTGTTCGCGCACCCAAAGCATCTTGGGCAAGGTAAAGCCAGTGAGTGCGGGATTGCAGGTCAACTCGATGAGCTGCGCGGCGCCGACCTTCTCAGTCAGCGTTCGGCATTGGGCTTCCGTGCGTTGATCGCACCAGATGATTGCGGGGCGCACGACTTCATCGCGCTGATCCAACAACACGGCGCCATGCATCTGTCCTGAAAAACCAACGCCCGCGATTTCATCAGCGCTCGTCCCCGGCTGAGCCAGCACGCCGTGTATGGCCTTGATCGCCGCGCGCCACCAATCCCTCGGGTCCTGTTCTGCCCAGCCTGTTCGTGGCGAGGCAAACGGCGCGTGGTCCGCAGTCGCCGAGGCAACAACACTTCCCTTTTCATCCACGACCACGGCCCGAGTGCCGCCCGTGCCGACGTCTATGCCTAATAGTTTCATCCGCGCCAATAGTAAGGTTTGTGCTGCACTCGAGGCAAAGCAATTAGGAGTTCAACCGATTTGCGGTCACGCGAGAAGTTGGCGTCTGAGTTTGACGGTGTTTAGAGTACCAACTTTAGTTGGGTTCTTTCATCGCCATAAGACCCGACTGAAGTCGGTTCTCTATACACCTGTTTTCAAACTAAGACACTACTCGCGAGAAATGACTCTAGGCAATTCATTCCTGATCTGGTAGATATGCGGAGCAACGAAGTATCCGGAGGCAACAGATGAGGCTACCAACAGCCGTCGCATTAGCTGTATTTTTCGGGCTCAGCGTTCTCGGCCCTTTGCTGCCTGACGTCTACACCTCAGATGTGCAGAAGAACGCGGTCTGGTCGGCTGACAACGGCGATGGCACTTATCGCAACCCGATCATACATGCGGACTACTCTGACCCCGACGTCATTCGTGTGGGCGATGATTTCTATCTGGTAGCGTCGAGCTTTAACTGCTCGCCGGGCCTGCCAGTATTGCACTCAAAGGATCTGGTGAACTGGACGATCATCGGACACGCGTTTCAGAAATATCCCTTCGAATCTTTCAATGCGCCACAGCACGGTAACGGCGTGTGGGCCCCGAGCATTCGTTATCACAAAGGCGAATTCTACATTTATTTCGGCGACCCTGATCTCGGCATCTTCATGACGAAGGCGAGGAATCCGGCCGGCCCATGGGAGCCTCTGATCCGTGTCAAAGAGGCCAAAGGCTGGATTGATACCTGCCCGTTCTGGGACGATGACGGCAACGCTTATCTGGTACACGCCTGGGCAAAGAGCCGTTCGGGAATCAACAGCATCCTCACCATCAACCGGATGAGCCCCGACGGGAAGAAACTTCTGGATGAAGGAAAGATGGTTTTTGATGGCCACGCGCATCATCCAACCATCGAAGGCCCAAAGTTGTACAAGCACGGCGGCTACTACTACATCTTTGCCCCAGCCGGCGGCGTGGCCACGGGATGGCAAACCGTCCTGCGTTCGAAAAACATTTTCGGCCCTTACCAGGACAGGATCGTTATGGATCAGGGACGAACAAACATCAACGGGCCGCATCAAGGAGGCTGGGTCGAATTGAAGTCGGGCGAGTCCTGGTTCCTTCACTTCCAGGATCGTGGAGCTTACGGACGCATCGTTCACCTCCAGCCGATGAAGTGGATCGATGATTGGCCAGTGATCGGGATTGATCCGGACGGAGACGGCAAAGGCGAGCCAGTGTTGACTTACAAGAAACCGAACGTGGGTCGCCGTTATCCCGTTGCGATTCCGCAGACCAGCGATGGGTTCACGGCAAAAGTTCGCGCACTACAGTGGCAATGGCAAGCGAATTATCAGAAGCAATGGATGTCCCTCTCGGCGCGGTCGGGTTGGTTGCGCTTGTTCTCAATGCCAACCCCCGAGAAGGCGGTAAGTCTGTGGCCCGTGCCGAATCTGTTACTGCAGAAGCTTCCCGCGGGCGAATTTACGGTTACGACCAAGTTGGATTCCAGCCAACTCGCTCTGGGGGAAAAAGCCGGCCTGCTGATGTTTGGGATGGATTACTCATATCTGGCGGTTGAGAAAACCGAGTCGGGCTTTCGCTTAATCAAGTCTCACTGTAAGAACGCGATCACCGAAGGAAAAGAGATTCTGGAAAGTCAGGCAAAGTTGGCAAGTACGACTGTGTTACTTCGAGTCAAGGTAGCAAGTGGTGCAGTCTGTCAATTCAGTTTCAGTGAGGACGGCAAGACATTTGTGTCTACCGGCGAGCAGTTCACTGCCCGTGAAGGACGGTGGGTTGGCGCGAGGGTCGGACTATTTACGTTGGCGAAAGACAGCACGCCGAAGAGAGGTTACGCAGACTTTGATTGGTTCAGATTTGAATAGACCGCGCGCGCAGCCTTCTAAACGGTCTCCCAATTAGCCGAAGACGCCGAACGAAAAACCGCATCTATCACTGCCATATTCTTCACCGCATCCTCAAGCGGAATTGCCTGCTCGCCGTTTTCCCGGATAGCTCGCGAGAATAGATCTCGACCGCTTGTGCAGCACAACCCTGAACACCGGTTTACCAGTAATGATGAACAAGCTCGCGAATGCGTTTCTGGTAGATCTCATCCACGGCCTGCATCGTCACCTCGGTTAGTGCAGGCAGATCGGCGGCGCCAACGTTATCTTCCACCTGCCCCGGCCGTTTCGCCCCGGGAATCGCGCAGGTCACTGCCTCGAACATCAGAATCCAGCGCAACGCGAATTGGGCCATCGTCATGCCGGCGGGTACCAGGGCGCGCAACTCTTCCACGGCCTGCAATCCGGTCTCGTAGTCCACACCGGAAAAGGTCTCGCCGCGATCGAATGCTTCGCCGCGACGGTTGAAGGCGCGATGATCATCTCTCCCAAACTGACTTTGCGGCGTGAACTTGCCGGCCAGCATTCCCGACGATAACGGCAGCCGCGCCAGAATCCCGACGCGGCGCTTGCGCGCTTCGCTGAAGAGCAGATCCGCTGGACGTTGGCGAAAGATATTGAAGATGATTTGTACGGTCTCGACGCCCGGGTATTCAATTGCCTTCAGGGCCTGCTCGACTTGCTCAACGCTGACACCGTAATGGCGAATCTTTCCCTGCCGCACCAGATCGTCGAGCCCGGCAAACAACTCCGGCCGATAGTAAACTTCAGTCGGCGGACAATGCAGTTGCAGCAGGTCGAGCGCCTCGACGTTCAGGTTCTTGAGGCTTCGTTCGATGAAACCGGTCAGGTTTTCGATCGTGTAACCGTCGGCAATGTGCGGATCGAGGCGCCGCCCGGCTTTAGTGGCGATGATGATCTCTTCCGGGCGTTCGCGCTTCAGTTGAGCCAACAAACATTCGCTGCGTCCATCGCCGTAAACATCAGCGGTGTCAAAGAAGTTGACGCCAAGATCGACGGCTCGATGCAGCGCCGCCAATGACTCGCGATCGTCCACGCTACCCCAGGTACCGCCAATGGCCCAGGACCCGAAACTTACGGTTGAGACGCGCCGGCCCGTGCGCCCCAGCTCACGATAATTCACTTTCGGTGAACTCCTCGTTCAGCTACGCCGTCGTTTTGCGTCGCTGTAGAAACTGATCCCCGATAACCCCCAGAAGGATCACCGCGCCCATTACGGCGAAATTCAGAGACGAAGGAATGCCCAATAAGTTGACGAGATTCTGCAGGACTTGCAGCAACGCGGTCCCGATCAGAATACCTATGATCGAGCCCTCTCCGCCGCGCAGTGAACAACCGCCGAGTACCGCCGCCGCAATGCCATATAGCTCAAAGAAGTTTCCGTGCGATGACGGCGAAATTGAATTGGTATAGAACGCAAAGACTATCCCGGCAATACCCGCCAACACACCCATGATGACGTAGGCACTGGTAATGACCAGGCGCGAATTGATGCCCGAATAGCGCGCTGCCACCTCGTTGCGCCCGACGGCGAAGAGATATCGTCCATAGATTGAACGGTGGAGCACGAACCACATGATGACGCTAATGATTAAGAGGATCACAAATGGGGTCGGCACGTGGAATACGCTGCCGGTTGCGACATCACGAAGGGTTTCGAAGCCCGCGGCGTTGCCAAAACCTTTTGTTTCGTCGTTAGCGATGAAACGCGCCAAACCGCGATAGAAAAGCAATCCGCAGAGCGTGACAATAAATGGTTGCAGATTCAGCCGCGTGATCAATAGGCCGTGGAATGCGCCTAGAGCGGTAGCGATCGCGACGACCGCCAGAACAGCCAGGGCGCTCGGCATGCGCCATTCCGTGAGCATTATTGAGAGTAGTACTCCCAAGAGCGAGAAGACCGATCCTACCGACAGGTCGATCCCGCCGGTGATGATGATCAGGCCCAGGCCAATGCTAAAGATGCCGTAAGCACCGACCAGCCGTGCCATGTTCTGCAAGTTCGCGCCGCTCAGGAACTGGGGATTCAAGATCGCGACAACTATGCAGAGCACCACGAGCAGCAGAAATGTGCCGAGTTCTTTTTTCATTCTTGTGTCGTCAAGAGGTCAGTACCGGGAGCGGTAGCGACCGGGTCTCAACTAACGATAACTGCTCAAGCCGCACGTCACCCGGTCGCTACCGCTCCCGGTACTGACCTTTGCGAACCGAAAACTGGTAGATCGTCGTCTGCGTGTAGCGGCCGCCCGGCCTGAGCACCGTCGATGGAAACTTAGGCTTGTTTGGCGAGTCCGGAAAATGCTGCGTCTCCAAACAAAAGCCAGACCGCCGCGGATAAGCCAGGCCCTGTTTGCCAATTGCGCCATTAAGAAAATTTCCCGAATAGAACTGGACGCCGGGCTCAGTCGTGTAAACACGCAGCACGCGCCCGCTCGTTGATTCATAGACTTCAGCGGCCTGACCGAGTTTGCCCGACGGTTTATTCAGCACGAAGTTGTGATCGTAACCCGCGCCGGAAATGAGCTGTTCATACTTGTCCTCGATCCGTTTGCCAATCGCCGTCGCCGTGATGAAATCGAGCGGGGTGCCTTTCACACTGCGCAACTCACCGGTGGGGATCGAGGTGGCATCGGTCGGCGTGAACCGCAGCGCGTTGAGGCGCATTTCGTGATTAAGAATGTCCCCGACGCCTGCTCCGGAGAGATTGAAGTAGGCATGATTCGTAAGGTTGAGAACGGTGGCTTTATCCGTTTGCGCGCTGTATTCAATCTTGAGTTCGTCGCGATTCGTCCAGGTGTAAACCACAGTGACCGAGAGATTGCCGGGATAGCCCTCCTCCTGATCTTTGCTCAAGTATGTAAGTTTGAGCCGCGCAGCCCCGGCAACGACGGCCCCTTTTCCCGTCCAGACGACCTTGTCAAAGCCGCGCAGGCCGCCGTGAAGGTGATTTCCATTATTGTTCTGAGCCAGCGTATACGTCTGGCCGTCGAGCGTGAACCGGCCTTTGGCGATCCGGTTACCGTAGCGTCCGACGATGGGACCCAGGTAGGAAGAATCTTTTTCATATCCCGGCAGGTCATCGTAGCCCAGGGCTACGTCACCCAGCTTTCCGCCGCGGTCCGGAACGTCGATGGAAACAACTCGCGCGCCATACGTAATTATTTTGACTTTCGCACCGTTCTTATTTGTTAGCGTGTACGCGTCAACCGGAAGACCCTCGGCAGTTTTTCCGAAGGGCTGTTTCTCAACGCGTGCCTGGGGCACGGCCCTGACTCCCAACGCAGTGGCCACGCATAAGACTAGCGCGAAGCTGATCGAGACTAGGAAGCGCATTAGTTTTTAGTCCTCCAAACAAAGGGTCATCGCAAAACTGGTCACATATGTCCGACAAACTTTAGTTTGTCGTTAGGTACGTAGGCGTTCTTTCTGAAATCGTAACGTTTAGTTTCTGCCAGACGACGACAAACTGAAGTTTGTCGGACTTAATTCACCCCGCCGACAGCCAGGCGCATGACATTTTCTTCCGTGCATTCATTGCGTTCGAGAATCCCGGTCAGACGGCCCTCATGCATTACCGCCACCCGGTCGCTGATATTCAGCACCTCTTCCATATCCGATGAGATCATCAGAATTGCCACTCCCGCTTTGGCCAGCTCACGCATCAAGTCGTAAACCTCCGCCTTTGCTCCCACGTCGATGCCGCGCGTTGGCTCATCAAAGATTAGAACTCTTGGGTCGAGCGACAGCCACTTCGCCAACACCACCTTCTGTTGGTTTCCGCCGCTAAGATTTGCGGTAATGACTTCAACTGAAGGGGCCTTAACGTTGAGCTTGTGACACACGGTAACGGCAGCGCGACTCTCTCGATCGCGGGCGATGAGGCCTCCGGTTGCATAGCGCCAGAGCGCCGGCAGAGTAATGTTTTGGCGGATCGGGTCTTCGCTAATCAGCCCGGCCAGGCGGCGGTCTTCCGGAATGAGATAGACACCATTGTTAATAGCATCTCGCGCCGAACGAACGCGCAGTGGTTTCCGGTCGAGCCGGACGTTTGAGTCGCAGGCGCCGTTCACACCAAAGAGCGCTTCCGCGACTTCCGTGCGCCCTGCGCCGACCAATCCGGCCAGACCCAGGATCTCGCCTTTGCCAACTGAAAAAGAAACGGCATGTTGCGGATACCGATTCGTTCGCAAGTGTTCGACTTCAAAGAATCCGTCCTCCGCGGCGCCCTCTGGACGGCGATAAAAGTTTTCCAGGTTGCGGCCGACCATCAGGCTCACCAGGCGCTCGTGCGTAATCTCTTTGCGCGCCAAACTCCCGGCATTCGCACCATCGCGCAAAACTACGGCCCGATCCGCAATCGCTTCCACCTCGCTGAGACGGTGAGAGATGTAAATGATGGCGACGCCCTCTGCTTTCAGGTCCCGGACGACCTCGAGCAGACGACCGGTTTCAGTAAGCGTCAGACTGGATGTGGGTTCATCCATGATTAGGATGCGCGCATTTAGAGACAGCGCTTTCGCGATTTCGACCATCTGCTGATGCGCAATCGAAAGGGTTCCCAGCAGCGTGGTGGTCGGGAGGTTTAAGCCCAGCCGCTTTAGATAGACCTGCGCATCAGAGTGCATCCGCTTGCGGTCAATCAGCCGCAGGAAGCCGCCTCGAACCGGCTCACGCCCGAGAAAGACGTTGGCGGCCAGATCAAGATTATCGAGCACATTCAGTTCCTGGTGGATGAACGCGATGCCGCGGCTGATTGCGTCCGCGACCGAGTGAATTTGCATCGGGATGTCGTCAATCAAGACTGTACCGGCATCAGGCTGATACACACCACCAAGTATCTTCATCAAGGTGGACTTGCCGGCGCCGTTCTCGCCGACCAGCCCAACGACCTCGCCGGATGCGATCGAGAAGTCCACACTCTTTAGCGCGGCAACGCCGGCAAAGCGCTTATCGATGCCCTGCGTTTGTAGAATCTGGGTCATGGAACCGGAGACTCTTCCCATTCATTGAGCTCAAAACAAACAGCGACGATCCACGAAATCACACGAAATCGCACGAAGTGATCCTAAACAATTCGAGTCATTTCGTGCATTTTCGTGTGGCTTCGTGGATTGCATTGCTGCTGCAAGTTACTCAAGAACATTTAAGGGCCGCTGTTAGCTGCGACCACGCAACCCGTTGATTTTGGTTTGAAACGCTTCGACGGAATCTTTCTTGATGACGAGCGTCGGCACGATTACCTGTTTGTTCGCCGGAATGCCGCTCTTATCGCCATTTAGGATCTGGGCCATCATCTTCACCGACTGATAACCAAACTCAAAAGGCTGCTGGACGACGGTCGCGTAGATCGCTCCGTCCTTAATCCCAGCCAGGGTTTCGTCTTCCTCATCGAAGCAGACGATCTTCACCTGACCAACCTTGCCTGCTTCCTTGACCGCATTGAGAATTGCCGGGCCGTTGTAACTCCACAGGCCCACTAAGCACGCGACATCCGGGTATTTGACCAGGGTGTCCGCGACGTTTGACTTGGCGCGAACGTGATCCGTCTCATCTGTGCGGACATCAATGATTTCCACTTTGGAGCCCTGGAGTACTTCCTTGATTCCCTGAAGGCGCTCTTGCGCATTAACAGCGTCGGCCGAGCCGACAAAGAGCATGATCTTTCCGCCCTGCGGCAGGACCTCTTTGATTAGTTCGCCCTCCTGTCGACCGGCCGCGACGTTGTCGGTGCCGATATAGCAGGCACGATCGCTCTTCGGGGCGTCACTGTCCTGCGTGATTACCAGTACCTGCTTCGCGGCGTCGTTGATCAGTTGTGTCTGGTTCGCAGGATCCTTGGGGCTGATGGCTATGCCGCTGACGCCCTTCGCCAGCAGATCATCGATGATGCCCTTCTGCTCAGCCGCGGTTCCATTGCCGGGCATGCGAAACTCCACCGTGATATCGGCCAGTTCCGCGTCGGCTTTCTCGGTGCCCTTCCGGGCAATGGTCCAGTAGTCCGAGGCGTTATTCGTGACAAAGGCGAGTCTCTTCCCTTTGTTCTGCTGGCAGGCAACACCGCAGAGCAGGAGGATTAAGCAAGTAAGCGTGATCGAAGCCGTAAGTTTCATGTGCGTCTCCTGTAGAGTTGATGGTCATTCCTTTCCCTGCTCGCTGAAAACAAGGAGGTAGTGTCCTTTTTCTTAAGGATAATTCCAAACCGCAACTGCGATCCACGAGATCACTCGAAGCGGCACGAAGTCTTTTAACGTGCCTTCGTGTGATTTCGTGGATCGTTCTTGTCTTAGATTCTCGCCGTCTCAATGCGCATTTTAAGGTACCCGAACACCGCGCTGCCCGGCGAAGAGCCGGCGAAAACGCAAGGCTGGTAACTCATCGCCTGCTCGTAGCTCGCGGCTACGCGCCGCACTGCTGCTTCCGCGTTGCGCGCTCCGAGTATGGCGACCGTTCCACCGCTGCCACCGCCGGTGATCTTCGCGCCGTACAAGCCGTGCGACGTACTCAGGTCGCGCACAAGCTTAACGAGCAGATCCGTTCCGGCGGAACCAAGTCCGCATGCGGAGTAACTGGCGTGCGATTGATACATCAATTCGCCCAACTGCTCGTTACGTCTCGCGCTTGCTGGCTCGCGCAGCAGATCCGCGAAAGCACGCACGCGAGAGTGCTCGTACACTGCATGCGCAGTAGGTTTCAGCACCGCGTAAATGCGTTCAGGGTTAACCCGTGTCACTTCGTCGGTGGTCCCACCGTATCGAGCGAGAAACTCGCTACCGGCGATGCGCTCGGGAATATGTCCGGCGTACGAGCTTTCAAACTCCAACGGTGTGACGTTCGCCAGGTAACCGTGCCAGATTTCATCCTCGACGCGCAGCACACCGTCAGCCGCTGCAACTTTCAGCTTCGCCAGATCCGCGATCATGCGATAGCCCATGAACGCGCCCACCCGCACTGCACCATAGTCATCGCCACGGACCGAATGACGTTCGCCTGACTCCACGCCCCAAACAGCCAGGTCGTCAGGCAGCGCAATCGTCTCCAGGATCTCGGCGGGCTGGCATAGCAACGCGAGCAACTCGCCTTCGACGCCACAGACCGCAGTCATTTGATCCATCACACCACATGGTGCGCCGACAACGGCGTTTTCGACCTTTTGACAGAGCAAGGCAAGGTCGCGCGGCGCTACCTCAATGCCGAACGCCGCGGTCACTGCGGACATGGCGGCCACCTCTATCGCAGCCGACGAACTAACGCCCTTACCTTCCGCTATGTTTGAAGCGAGCAGAATCCGCGCACCTTCCGTGAATCGCACGCTCCGCTCGCGCATCAGAACCAGAAAGGCGCCGGCCACATAGGCTGCCCAATGTCCGGTTGTGCGCCCGGTGGGGTCAGCTTGAAACAGTCTGCGCGCTTCGGCGTAGTCGACGGGCGCGCCGTCACGCTCGAAGTTGTCGAGCGACATCTCGAACGCGGCTTCGCGCGAGTGATTGTTCGTCAAGGTAACAATCCTAATCTTCCGCGAGGCATCGCGTTGCAGCGCGACGAACGCCGCTTCGGCAATTGGCAACTCCAGCACTAGTGAGCCTGAGTAGTCTGCGATGCCACCCATTACGTCCAGACGTCCAGGGGCGCGAGCGACCCAAAGTTCGGTATCGTTATCAAAGAGCTCGCGGCACTCTCGCATCGGGTGAGCATGAAGGCTGTCGAGCAACGCCAAAAACTCGCGGGTGTCTGCTCGCGAGGATGTCCGACAAACTTCAGTTTGTCGTTGACCCTGATTCATTCGACTTACCACTGGCTATACTCATCGACAAACTAAAGTTTGTCGGACATTTCAACCCCAATCCCCTACAACAAACCCCGCGATTCCAGGGCTTGCCTCAACAACGGCTCTATTTCCGCGCGGATATGTTCGTTGGCATAACCGCACCACGCCACGTCGGCTTCGATTTGAAGTGGTGGATTCAAACTTTCGCCGTGCACGTCCGTCACGATCACTCCCTGTTCACGCGCGATCAATTCGGTACATACGTCATAGGGGTGGCAGCAGAGGCCAAGGCTGAGTCCTCGCCGCTTCAGAATTGGTTCCATCAGCGGGCGCAGGTCAGCAATGAAGCGGTCGTGTCCTGCAATCAACTCATACAACTGCCCTCCGGACGACAGGTACTGATCCTCAAAGCAATGCGCTTTGCCGAATTCAACATCGCCGAGCGCACCGCGAACGACCTCTTCGTCAATCGCCGCCAGTTCCTCACGCACCCCGGGGAAAAAGCGCGCGAGTCCGGCAAACCCATGGCGAATCGACGGCGCGGTCGAAGGCTGCAGACGCAAAGGCCGGCTCTCACCGGTAAGGCGATCGAAACGTTCGGCGTGCGCGCCCTCACCACGCACGCACCACAGCACGTCGCTCAGGTGTTGCTTAACCAACGGGATCTCGGTCTGCACAGCAAGCACGATGTCTTGCAGGCTCGTTTCAGGTCCGCGATTCGGCGCGACTCCCGTCAGGACCCACGCGCTGCGTTTCTGGTACATCAGTCCGCGCGTGCCATCTATCGGATCGACGATGATGCGCCAGAGGGCTTGCGCTTCGCTCGTGCCACGCGGCAGCACGATCTGCCCGCCTTCAATCCCTTCCGCGATCAGAACGTGCGGCGCTTGCGGCGCCACCTCCCGCTCGAAGAACTCGAGCAAGAGCTCTTCGCTTACGCGATCGACAGCGTAAATCGTGTCGCCTGCGCTTTTGTCATCGTCCACGCGCGCGAGGTCTTCGACGGCCGCCCGCTCGCACTTGGCCACGACGTCGTCGCGGACGCGTTCGTGCAAACGGCGCAACGGCGGCAGGAGTGCTGCGGCATCGCGGGTCGCCGCCGTCACTATGTGGGATTCGGTCTGCGGATTCATTCGTCAGTTTCAACTGGTGTGTCTTGGTTGATCTCTGCGTTAACTCCGCGTTCTTGAAGAACTGAAATTGAGACACTACCTTTCAACCGGCCTGCTTGTAATGAACGTCCCCCGCCGCCCGCAACTCGGCGGCCTTCTCTTCAGGCGTCGTGTCAGAGAGAAAGTTGCCGCCGCCGATCTCGGGACCGGCAAGATACTTAAGCAGGTTCGGCCGGCGCAGCGGCGGATGAAACTCAATATGAAAATGGAGCGCGCGATAGTCACCGCCGTCCGTCGGCGCCTGGTGCAGCACCATTACATAGGGAAACGGCATCCGCCACAAGTTGTCGAACCGTATCAGCGTGTGTTTTAAGACGGCGGCGAAGTCGTGCAACTCCTTTTCGCTCAAACGATCGATGCTTGCATGGGTATTCTTCGGCGCTACGTAAACTTCATAGGCATAGCGTGCGAAGTAAGGCATGAAGGAAATTGCCGTTTCATTCTCTGTGATGATGCGCCGACCATCAGCGCGTTCGGCCGCGATGATATCCTGAAAGAGACCACGTCCGGTTGCTGCCAGATGTTTTTTGCTGGCTAGAGCTTCCGTCTCAATAGTCTTAAAAACAAAGTTGGTCGCGTAAATCTGGCAGTGTGGGTGCGGATTCGAGACGCCAACAGCTTCGCCTCTGTTTTCGAAAATCAAGACATGATCAATCTCGGAATGACTACCAAGTTCCCCGTATTGCTTCTGCCACACTCGCAGCAGACTCTCAACCTCGCCCAACTCCAACTCAGCTAAAGCAAGACTATGATTCGGACTATAACAAACGACGCGCGCGATCCCTCGCGCCGGACGACTGTGGTAAAAGCCCGAAGGTTCCGGCATTGGCGGCGGCGCGTCTAACCCAACACAAGGGTGGTCGTTGTCAAAGACGAACGTTCCGGAGTAGTCGTCGTTGCGCGCCCCGTTGACGCGCATATTGCCGGGACACAGATAACAATCCGCCGCGTAAGGCGGTGCCGGTGCCGCGGAGGAATCGAGCGTTTCGCCGCTCCAGGGGCGATTCTGCCGGTGCGCCGCGATGATAACCCACTCTTCGCGTAAAGGATGCCAGCGTTCTTCCCAGGTCATAAAGAGTAGAGGCCGCGATGGTCCGAAACGTTGAAACGAGACAATAATGACGCCTTCGGCACTTCATTCCAAGCTCTCTGTTACGTCCGTCCATCCTTTCATCGCACACCAAACAGAATATCCATGGTCAACTGATCCAGTCGCTCATAAGGCAAGAGCTTGCCGGCTAACTCAACTCGGTCGAATGCCAGAGCTTTGACTCGGTCGGCCTTAGCGCGACTGAAACCGCCGAGCGGCTCGGCAAATTCCACCGGCGTGGCGCGAATTTCCGCCAACAGAGCCTGGATTTCCGCGTCTTCATCAAACTGCCGGGCCTTGTCTTTGAGAATCAGATAATTTCGCATGCAGCCGGCGGCGAATTCCCAAACGCCACTTTCAGCTTCGCTGCGATAGGGATGCGCGTCGAAATGCCGAGGCCCTTCATAAGACTCTTCCAGCAGTTTCACCAGAAAGAAAAGGTTCTTGATCGACTCAGAACCGAAGCGCAGATCCTGATCGAAGCGCGGGCCTTTCTGATCGTTGAGGTCGATGTGAAACAACTTGCCGGCTTCGATTGCCTGGGCCACTACGTGATAGAAATTGAGACCGGACATCTGCTCGTGTCCGACTTCCGGATTAACGCCAACCATATCTGAATGATCCAGCGTCGCGATAAAGGCGAGCATGGCGCCCGTTGTCGGCAGATAGATATCTCCGCGCGGCTCATTCGGCTTGGCTTCGAGCGCGAACTTGTAGTCGTAGCCCTGGTCCATCGAATACTCGCAAAGAAAGTTCAGCGCTTCTCGCTGCCACTTCAATGCTTCGCGCGCGTCTTTGGCTGCATCAACCTCGGCGCCTTCGCGCCCGCCCCAAAAGACATAAATATGCGCGCCGAGTTCCGCCCCCAGGTCCATCGACCTCATGGTTTTTTGCAGAGCATAAAGCCTCACCCGCGGGTCGCTCGAGGTAAACGCACCGTCCTTGAAGACCGGATCGTAGAAAAGATTCGTCGTCGCCATCGGAACTTTCATGCCGGTGTCGGCGAGCGCCTGTTTGAATTCACGAACGATGCGGTCGCGCTCGGCTGGCGTCGCATCGATAGGAACCAGATCATTGTCGTGGAGGTTGACGCCATAGGCGCCCAGCTCGCTCAATCGCTTGACCATCGTGATTGGGCTCAGGGTTGGTCGCGTCGCATCCCCAAACGGATCGCGGCCGCGATTCCCTACCGTCCATAATCCAAAGGTGAATTTGTGTTCCGGGCCTGGTTTGTAGTCGTTGCTTGCCATTCGAGTTCCCCGGTTACCTTTCCTGTGATCAAATAGACATCATTTTCGCAAGAATAGAATTTACCGCACAAACGCCGCAGCCGGAAGATTGACGTCTTACGCGGTTTTGCGTTTGGATTAAAGTTGTGACGTTTTGAGGCGTGAGCAGATGAAGGTGCATATCCCTGGTCGCAACGCGCCGGCCAATCGCTATCTGCCAGCGGCAAATACAGCTAGCGTTGACGACGCCATAGAACTTGGCGGGGAATAACTACAAAGAAACGGTCTGCTCGGCCCAGAACTGAAATTCGCGATGCTTGAGTTCTTCCGCCTTAGCCAGAAGCTCACCGGATGCCACCCGGCGCACGTGCTCGAAGACGCGAGCGCCTACTTCATCAATTGTTTCCAGGCCGTCAATCACACCGCCCGCCGACAGATCCAGGTCGTGTGACATGCGTTCGAAGACGGGAGTGTTCGAGGCCAGCTTAACCACCGGAGCAATTGCGTTGCCGATGGTGGCTCCGCGCCCCGTGGTAAAGACCACGATCGTCGCGCCGGCGGCGACTAGTCCGGGGGTGGACTCCTGATCGTAACCCGGTCCCTGCATGATATGAAGTCCGCAAGACTTTGGCGTTTCGGCGTACTCGACCACGCCCTCGACGCGCGTCGTCCCGGCTTTGGCCATCGCCCCAAGTGACTTAATCGTAATATTGAGAAGCCCCCCGGCGATGTTCCCTGGGCTCGGATTCTGGTTCAAGACCGCGCCGAATTTCGATGCGTATTCCTTATACCAGTCCAGCATCCGGTAAACAGCTCGCCCAGTCTCGGCGTCTTTGGCGCGGTTTGCCAGCAGGTGTTCCGCGCCACAAAGCTCAGGCACCTCAGTTATCAAAACCGTTCCCCCGGAACGCACCAGCAAGTCGGCCGCGCGCCCGAGCGAAGGATTGGCTGAGATGCCCGAGAAGCCATCGGAACCGCCGCACTTTACTCCCAAAACCAACTCCCCTACGGACACCTCTTCCCGGACTGCTCGGTTCACTTCCGGCAGCATGCGCTCCACTTCGCTCAGTCCGCGGTCTATGGCCGCTTGCGTTCCTCCAATCTCCTGAATTCCGATCTTGACTACTGGCTTATTAAAGCTCTTATCCCGCTTCAGCAGATACTGTTCAACCTTTGCCAGGTTGGTCTTTTCACAGCCCAGGTCCATCAGGATCACTCCGCCCACGTTCGGGTGGTCCGCATAGTTCGAAAGCGTACGTAACATCACGTCGATAGTCGAGCCATCCTGGCAGCCGCAACCCTTGTTGTGTGGGATGGCGACTATGCCGTCAACGTTCGGATACTTCTGCCGGCTATAGAGAGTAAATTCCGCGATGGTCGAAATCTGCAACGCCTCGTGACTGGCGCACATCGACGTCGGGACGATCAAGACAAAGTTGCGGGTTCCGACCCGCCCATCGGAACGGCGGAAGCCCAAAAACGTCGCGCGCTCGCTCACCGGGAAGTAGTCGGGCGGAGGGGTGCAAAGATCTTCGGTGAGGTCACGTACCAGAGGCACTTCGTCGGACATGTTGTCGTGAGAGATGTAGTCGCCCTCAGCAATGCCCAGGCTGGTACCTATGGGCTGCCCGTACTGCAGGACGAAATCACCTGGCGGTATTTCGCGAGTTGCAAATCTGTGACCCGCCTGGACACGCGCGTTCACGCTAATGACGTGCCCTGCTGGCAAGCTCACCTCCAAGCCAGGCGCAGTCTCCTTCTTGACCACCGCAAGGTTGTCCCTGGGGTCAACGATGATCGCGTACTCACTAATCGCCGGAGCGTCTGTTATGTAACAGGTAGACATCCTTGATCCAACTCCTGAGTTGCCCTTCCTGACTCCTGACGCTGTCGGATCGATCACCTGATGCTCGCCCTCATCGATCGAGTCGCGGTTGGAACCAGCCCAGGATTGGCGGTTCGCGAGTCGAGTTAAGAAAACTATGAATGCTCGCTCGAATGGTTTAACCACTCCCGACTCCGCGTATGGATGATTTACCATAAAGGTGAAGAACAATCAACAGGATTCCTCGCCAACCACGCTTTAGAACCTAAGAAAAAACTCGAGAATACGGTTGACAGATTACGCATCGAGGTGTTAGACACTAGGCGATGGTCGTCGCATTGGTATGACCTTAGGATCGTCTGAGGATGGGGAACCTGCCGGGAGTGTGAATGGTTCTCAGGACTCAGTTCGTCGGGATTGCGCTGAAAAAGACAAGGCTTGGAGCCCCGTTAATGCTCTTAGGAAGGCGTTCGAATTGGCTGAAGAACGATGCCTTTCAACCATTAAGACTCGGCTGTCTATACCGCTATTGCTCTTCTTCGGTTTCCTGGGCCTTCTGAGCCAGCACCAGATGGTCGCGCATAGCGTTACGCGCCGCCTCCGCATTGCGTTCACGGATCGCCCGGTAAACATGTCGATGCATTTCGGCAGACTCTTTCAAGTCCTTTGCGCGCTTGACGGTCTGGCTGCGTACGTCGTAAAGAATCGTTGCGACCATGTTCATGAGGGAAGTTAGAATGCGGTTGCTGGAAGCAGCAGCGACAGCCTGGTGAAACCGCATATCATGCACGAGGAACTGCTCGGGGTCATCGAGCGACGCGTACATCCCGGCAATCTCTTCGGACATTGTGGCCAGGTGATCGCTCGTGGCTCGCTCGGCGGCAAGGGCCGCGATAGACATTTCGAGTGACCTGCGCGCCTCAAACATCTCTTCGGATGTGAATCCGTGAAGGGAGGCCATCAAACGTAACGGATTGCTGTCCAGTGACGGTGAGCCGTCGGTTTTGACGACGAACGTACCCGCACCCTGACGGGCCTGGAGTATCCCGACGGCCGCCAGTGATCTTATTCCGGCACGTAGCGAGGGCCGACTGACCCCGAACAGCTTGGCCAGATCGCGTTCCGGCGGTAGCCGATCACCTTGCCGCAATTCACCGCTGTGAATCAAATCTCGAAGTCTCGAGATTACCTCTTCCGAGGTTGTGCCGTTACGTTCAGGACCAATTGTCCCGAAGATGTCGTTCTTTAAATCGGTCATACCATTTATGTCTCAAGCTCGAACCAAATCCGACGAGTGGACTTTCTGCCGGCTCTCCAATTGTCAAAGTCATAGGACCGGCTGCAAACAGTTAAAGTGATTCTAGCACCGTAGTGAGCCCGTGTCGCACTAATTATCTTATAAAGGTCACACCATTTGGATTGGGAAGGGATTCTCGATGCGAAATTGCTCAATCCTGGCTTCAGAAGATTGGTCTGCGAACACCAGGTGCAAAGCCCCTGGAAGTTGGTGCGGCCCTCTCGGATCTGAAGCAGGATCTACTTTAATGAGGAGGATCACGGTCAAAGCCATGACTCGAATAGCTGTCATTTCATTTCTTTTTCTTACCTGCATGCTGCCGGCAATTGGGCAGACTCCGCCTTTGTCAGAACGCGTGGCTGCGACCGCCATGAATGCTCTTTATCGTGAGACGGTCAGAAATGAACCCGGTAAACCGGCCAGATGGACCTATGATTTTGGCCTTGTCCTGAAAGGCATCGAACGTACCTGGTACAGAACCGGTGACGGCAGGTATTTCAACCACATCCAAAAGGGCCTGGATCATTTTGTGAATGCAGACGGGACGATTCGCACATATCAAATCCAAGAGTACAACATCGACAATATTCTGCTCGGAAGAAACCTGCTGCTCCTGTACAAAGTAACCGGCGAGGACAAATACCGTAAAGCTGCAGCTCTCTTGCGCGAACAGTTAAGGACACATCCACGGACCTCGGAAGGCGGTTTCTGGCACAAGAAAATATATCCCTCACAGATGTGGCTGGACGGCCTTTACATGGGCGAACCTTTTTACGCGGAATACGCCGCAACGTTTCACGAAGACGGCGCTTTCGACGATATAGCCAAACAGTTCATCCTGATGGAGCTTCATTCCAGAGACGCGAAAACCGGTCTTCTTTATCATGGTTGGGATGAATCCAAGAAACAGCGTTGGGCCAATCCCGTTACTGGTCGCTCGCCGAATTTCTGGGCCCGGGCGATGGGATGGTATGCCATGGCGCTGGTGGATACGCTCGAGTATTTTCCCAGGCAACATCCGCAGAGAGCGGCCCTGCTGACAATCCTGAAGCGCCTGGCAGTGGCCATCGAGAATTATCAGGAGCCGAAATCGGGTCTCTGGTACGACGTGGTGGACAAGGGCACTGCTAAAGGCAATTACTTCGAGGCATCAGCGTCATGCATGTTTGTTTATGCGTTGGCTCGGGCAGTTCGACAGGGTTACTTGCCTGCCCGATATTCCAAAGTTGCGAGGAGGGGTTATCAGGGGATCACGAGTCACTTTATCGAGACTCAAACAGATGGTCAGGTCAATCTCAATGGCACTGTCAGCGTTTCCGGGCTTGGGGGGAATCCTTACCGGGACGGGAGCTATGAGTATTACCTGAGAGAGAAGGTTGTAACCAACGATCCCAAAGGCGTCGGCGCATTCCTGTTGGCCAGTAATGAGATGGAGGTTGCAAAAGGATTGTCTCTCGGCAACGGCAAGACGGTCTTGTTGGACAATTACTTCAACAGCGAAACGAAGAAGGACTCAACCGGGCGCGTCCTTCCGTATCATTACAAGTGGGAAGAGATGCCTAACAGCGGGTTTTCTTTCTGGGCCAACGTGTTCAGAAACTATGGCGTTGAGACTGAAGCGCTAAGCGCAGCCCCGACGACCGCAAACTTGAAGCGAGCAAACATCTACATCATAGTTGACCCTGATACTAAGGCAGAGAATGAGCACCCGCATTTTGTCGAGCAACAGCACATCAAGGCGATTACCGCCTGGTTAAAGGCCGGCGGTGTGCTGGTACTAATGGGCAACGACGTCGGCAACGCAGAGTTCGACCATTTCAATCAATTAGCCAAACAGTTCGGCATCCAATTCAACAAGGACAGCCGCAACCGCGTACAGGGCGATGATTTTGCGATGGGGAGGATTCTGACTCCAGACAAACATCCCATCTTCACGACGGCGAAACGGCTTTATTTGAAAGAGATTTCCACTCTCTCGCTCATCTCACCAGCCAGACCGATCCTTGAACATAACGGTGGGGTGATTATGGCGGTGTCGAAGTTGGGCAGGGGAACCGTCTTTGCGCTCGGCGACCCATGGCTGTACAACGAGTACGTGGACGGGAGAAAGTTGCCGCCCGAGTTTGATAACGCGAAAGCCGCAAAGGATCTCGCTCGCTGGCTGATTCAGCGGTCGTCAACGAGAGCAAAATGAGAAGCGGGGCCCCCGCGCAGAGGGTTCGGTTAACGAAAATGTCACATGTCCCCGCAGCAACGGCGTTGACTTATCTCCTCAGATGGTTTAGACAATTATCACCTGTTTTCCGGAGCGGCCTTCGGTATCTTCTAAACAACTGTCGCTTTACCAGACTGGAGAGGAATCTGCCAATGAAATCAGCGCGTATCGCCACCAGCTTTGTGTTGCTCGCCATGCTGACGTTCTGTTTGACTGCAGGAAGTCGTGCTGCCCGCCAACCTGAACGGCCAGATCGAAACGAGATCCTGGGTTCTCTGCTGATCAACGCTTATCACGGCGCAGAGCCTCTGGCGGAAAAGCGATTCGTTAGCGATCAGGGAAAGGGCATCATAGAAGAGGTTTCTGAGAAATACGCGGCTCGATACCTGAGTTGGAAGCGAGAGTTTCTTTCGACCGAAGCGGGACGCAACCAATGGGCTTTTTACCAGAACAACCCACATTTCACTCTCAGAATCACCGTCTCGCGTGACAATGCTGAAGGCGCCACTACCGGCAATTATGAGTGGAACGGCGCGGGCCAGTTGGTGGCGGCCACGATCACGCTGGGCATGCGCCTCGATGCAGGCTACCCAAACCCCATTTACTTTCCGGTCATGAACTCGCTGGTGCCAACTGAATCCTCTTATAGAGTCGGAGGCTCTACCCTGGCCGCGACCAAGATAGCCCACGAGTTCGGCCACGTGAACCGTACGGCGAAGGCAGATCCTGTGCTGTACCAACTTCAGGGACAGCTAATCCCACAATACAATAAGATTTTCCTGAGCAACGGTCGCAATGCCAATGATCCGCGGTTGCTTGAGTTGGCAAGGCAGATCGGCGGCAGCCCGGTTGAGATCTGGGAGGATCGAGAGTACTGGGGAGAGGCGAACGCCATGGTTTATCTCCGGGACAGATTTACTGAAGAGAGCTTGCGCTGTTCGCTCTTTACGAAGATCAGACAAACGGTCGACCTTTACGCCAGGAGTTACGAAGGGCGGTTTCTTGAAATTGCTCAAGCGACACCCTCTCGTAAGATCTGTGGATGGTAATAGGCCGGCAGAGGTAGCCATCAGATCGGTCCCCTTCCTCGATGATCTCAGACTCTTGTAACGTACCCGTTCATCGGAACTGGTTCTGCCGGCAGGCTGCCCCCTTAATCGCACCAGAGATGTCGATGGCAGAACCCTGATGCTTGTCGCACGGCGGTTTGCCGGTAATCGACGTACTCATTTGGATCCGTGTTGTTGAGATACTCTTCCAGGTTTGTGTAGCCGTCTTTATCTTTGTCGGCGGCCCCGTCCGACCCGTCACGCGGGTTCAATCCGTGCCGGCGTTCCCACAAATCCGGTATTCCATCACCATCGCTGTCGAGGAGCGGCGCCGCCGACTTCAGCTCCGGCCAGCCACCCACTTGTTGCTGTGAGTCGATCATTGATCCTTTCCCGCTGCGCACTTCGCTTATGATCTGAGCGTCGACCGAATCGCGGCGCGGAAGCGAAGCGCCTACCGTAGCCAGCACGGCAACGTAAGCCTCGCTGGCAGATGAAGTCCGCACAGCGGGTACGGCAAAAGATTGGGCCACGATTTCTACTTGCCTCTTGCCGTCGATAGTAATCGGATCGAAGAACTGGGAGTTGTCAGCGGTCAGGGCCGTGTTTCCCTCAAAGACATTGTCTCGGATGTAGAAGCGGAGTTCCGAAGGAGCGCCAACATGGATCGGCGTACGGGCTTTGCTGCCGGGCCCTGGTCGAATGTAATTTGCGACGTAATTCACTTTGAGTACACCTTGCGTCAAGCCAGAGCAAATTTCGCCGTAGTCATACATCACGTTATTGCGGACATCGAAGGTGGGGAACGGCGGCCGGCCGTAGTTGTCGCCCAGTCGCGGATTACGCGATTTGTTGTGGGCCCACAGATTATGATGCCAGGTAACCGGCCCGTTGGCGCGAGACAGCGAGCCGTAGCCGTGATCTCCTTTAGCATGTTTGCTGTGATTCAGCGCGTTGCCAATCAAGCACCACTGCACCGTGACGTTAGAGACATCGCCGGCCAGCGAAAGCGACTCGTCGACAGACCATGTGGCCGAGCAGTGGTCGAGAACCACGTCGTGGGCACCCGCCAGGAGAGTGATGCAATCGGCCTCCTGGCCGCTCAGATCGCCCAGACGGCTCCGCAAGTAACGAACGACGACATCGTGTGTGGCAATATTGAAAGTAAAGTTGCGGAGACAAACACCGTCACCCGGGGCCGTCTGGCCCGCGATGGTCAGGTAAGGATGCTTAACCACGATGGGAGCGGCAAGACTGATCAACCCGGACACGCGGAAGATGACGATGCGCGGGCCTTCGGCCTCACAGGCTGCGCGCAGGCTGCCGGGGCCGGCATCGTTCAGATTCGCTACCGGGATGACCCTGCCGCCACGTCCGCCGGGAGTTGTGGCACCGAAACCTTCGGCGCCCGGGAAAGCTGGAATCAGCAAAGCTGAATCTACGACTGCCTCACATGCTGTCGAACCGTTTGGAAAGGAAATCAAAAGACCGGTCAGCAGCAGAGCGATGAGGCAAACACTCACAAAGGATTCTGTTTTCATATGTTCGACCCCTGGCGCGTGCTCAGATAAGGCGGGGTCTCCATTTCGATTCCAGCCGTCGCGCGGCCACCATTCGTTGCGCCACTCAGGGCGGTTTAGATCACGCAGGCGCGTCAACTCACCAGCGTTCCAGGCCGGTTGGGTTCGATGACTCTGGTGTAGTCAGGATGAAGATACACTATGCGTCCGGCGACGATCGTGGCCACCGTAGCGCCGCGGAATGTGTGACCATCAAAGGGCGTATTGCGGCTCTTTGATTTCGACCGCGACGCGTCAAACGTCCAGGTCATTTCCGGATCGAGGATAGTCAAATCAGCCCTCGTGCCTTCGCGCAGGGAACCGCGATCTTCCAGGCGGAGTATGCGCGCCGGATTTGTCGAGCATAGTTCAACCAGCCGCTCGAGCGAGATCACGCCTTCATTAACCAGACGCTCCATCGCCAGACCCACCGCTGTTTCTAATCCCACAATCCCAAAAGGCGCTTGATCGTATTCGAGGGCTTTTTCGTCAGCGTGATGCGGCGCGTGATCAGTAGCAATCGCGTCGACCGTCCCGTCACGCAAGCCTTCGATGATCGCATCAACATGGTCCCGACTGCGCAACGGCGGACTCATCTTTGTGTTCGTGTCATATTCCTGGACAGCTTCATCAGTCAGAGACCAGTGATGGGGCGCGACTTCGCATGATACGGGCAGGCCCTTCCCCTTTGCCCGCCGCACAACTTCTATCGCCCCGCGGGTTGAGACGTGGGCCAAATGCACCCGTGCTCCGGTCAATTCTGCGAGTAGGCAGTTACGTTCCGCATCAACTTCTTCCGCGGCCGCGGGCATGCCGCGCATCCCAAGCACCAGCGACCAGTGACCTTCGTGCATCACTCCGCCGCGAGCGAGTGATTTGTCTTCGCAGTGATCGATGACCGGCAAGTCGAACCCACGCGCGTACTCCATGGCCCGGCGCATCATCCCCGCGGTAGGCACGGGGCGGCCGTCGTCGGACACGGCGATGATACCCGCGTCTTTCATCTCGCCCATTTCCGCCAGCTCAGTGCCTTCGGAGTTTTTTGTGATCGCGCCGACGGGAAAAACACTGGCGAGACCCGCGCGCTCAGCCTGTTCGATGACGAACCTCGTCACCGCCGCGTTGTCGTTTATGGGACTGGTGTTGGGCATCGCGCAGACGGTGGTGAAGCCGCCGGCCACGGCCGCTGCCGCGCCGCTGGCGATCGTTTCTTTGTATTCGTGCCCCGGTTCGCGCAGATGCACATGCATGTCAATGAAGCCGGGCGCCACGATTAGTCCGGTGGCGTCAAAGACTTCGGCGCCTTCAGGGACTCCGTCGCTATGGCTTGAGAACCCAACCACCCGGCCATTTTCAAGCAGGAGATTCCTGCCTGTATTAGTTCCCTGCGCAGGGTCGATCACATAGCCGTTGGCGATTAGTAACTTCATTGTTATTCGATCGAACTCCCTCTCCCTTTGGGAGAGGGTTGGGGAGAGGGCTTGTCTGCGTCAAGCTTCGCACCCTCCCCTAACCCCTCCCAAAGGGAGGGGAAGAAACCAGAGAGATTCATTGCGCAAATAGATTCCCGCTTCGTTCTTTCCTTACGGCGTTTTTGACTGCCGGAGGTCGCTTTCCTCCATTCACTTTAGCCGCGCCGGCCAGCAGGTAGAGCACGGCCATGCGCACCGCGACGCCGTTGGTTACCTGATCGAGGATCAACGAACGGCCGCCATCGGCAATCTCGGAAGAAATTTCGACTCCGCGATTCATCGGGCCCGGATGCATGACGATCGCCTCCGGCGCGGCCAGGCTCAAGTGACTCAAGTGCAAGCCGAAGTGCACGGCGTATTCGCGCATCGACGGGAAAAACGCTTCGGTTTGTCGCTCGCGTTGCATGCGTAGAATCATTACCACATCGGCGTCTGCGATTACGTCCTCAATCTTTCTCTCAACCCGCACACCTTGTTCGATCAAGCCGGAAAACTCAGGCGGCACAAGGGTCCCGGGACCGGCAACGCTGACGCTGGCGCCCAGCTTCGACAGCAAGTACACGTTAGAGCGCGCCACCCGCGAATGCAGAATGTCGCCGATGATGGCGACTTTCAAACCGCTTATCCCGCCTTTGTGCTCACGAATCGTCAACGCGTCGAGCAAAGCCTGTGTGGGATGTTCGTGTGCTCCGTCGCCCGCATTCACGATCGCCGCGTCGCATACGCGCGCCAGATGATGTGGCGCACCCGCCGACGAGTGGCGGATGACTATGCAGTCGGGGGCCATCGCCTGAAGGTTGCGCGCCGTGTCCAGCAGCGTTTCGCCTTTCGATACACTTGAGGTAGAAACGCTGATGTTCACGGCGTCGGCTGAGAGACGCTTGGCGGCAATCTCAAACGACGTCCGGGTGCGGGTCGAAGCTTCGAAGAAGAGATTGATGACCGTGCGGCCACGCAACGCGGGCACCTTTTTTATCTCGCGCTTTGAGATATCGCGAAACGTCTCGGCCGTATCGAGCAGATAAGTGATCTGATCGGCAGACAACTCGCGGATGCCCAGAAGGTGTTTCAGGTTGAGGTTGGTACTCAAGAGATTGTCACCCGTCAGTGGTCAGTAGTCAGTTGTCAGTTGCTGTGTCGCGATTGGCCCGTACAACTGACTACTAACAACTGACAACTGACCAACCATAAAAAAGCGGCCTCTGGGGCCGCTTCACGCTACAGCTTCTGCTGCCGGTCGTTCCACGATCACGACCCCCTCTTCCTCGTCGAAATCATTCAGCATGACTTTTATGATCTCGCTCTTTTTCGTCGGCACCAGCTTGCCAATGTAGTCTGCTTGTATCGGCAGCTCGCGATGTTCGTTGCCCCGATCAATCAGCACCGCAAGCTGCACGCGTCGCGGCCGTCCGAAATCTATCAGTTGGTCGAGCGCCGCGCGCACGGTGCGTCCGGTGTAAAGCACGTCGTCAATCAGGACGATGCACCGGCCTTCAACGTCGCCGGGCAGTTCGGTGCCACTAACGATCGGCTTGGCGCCGACGGTCGAAAGGTCGTCACGATACAAGGTGATATCGAGAATGCCTACCGGTGGCCGCGTTCCTTCAAGGTCGGCAATTTTGTCGGCGATGCGGTTGGCCAGGGGGACGCCGCGGCGGCGAATGCCAACCAGAACCAGATCAGTTAAGCCGTGGTTTTCTTCTACGATCTCGGAGGCCAGCCGTGCCAGTGCACGATTGATGCGCGCCCCATCCATGATCCGAGCTTTTTCAGTGAATTCCACCGCGAGGGATACTAACAAGAACAATGAGAGCGTGACAAGTGAATAGCAGCTATCAGATGAGTTTTCAATACGGATTCTTAAACTGGCTCTCAATAAGCGTTCGTGAAGCCTCGAACCGACGTGTTTGTAGGTTGGCGACTGCGCGGCCATGATGGTTGACCTATCACAGTGACAAGCAACAGGTAACCAGCTAAACTCCTGTTCCGGCTCGTCACTAAATCACTTGTCACTTTATTCCTCAATAGTTCGTCCGATTCTGTTCCGGCTGCCGCCAGAGTCAGTGCATGAGTTTGCTTTGCATTCGCTTTCGATCTCGCTCAGCAGCGAGACAGCGCGAAGATTCGCCGGGCGACGATTCAAAAGCGAACCACTTGGCAAACTGAAGCGTTTCGGCCTCGAGTTTCGCAATCCAGTCGGCTTAGCGGCGGGCTTTGATAAGAACGCAACTGCCGCCCAGGCCCTGGCCGCACTCGGTTTTGGTTTAATCGAAGTTGGTTCGGTGACGAGCGAGGCGCAGCCGGGAAATCCACGGCCTCGCCTTTTTCGTTTGCCCCGCGATCGCGCGTTGATTAATCGCGCAGGCTTCAATAACTGCGGTGCGGCACAGCTGGCAGAAAACATCAGACGGCGCCGGCCTGACTGCATCCTGGGCGTGAACATTGGAAAATCACGCAGCGTAGGGATCGAGAATGCGACTGCGGATTATCTTGCCGGCTTCGACGCGATCTACGAGGTTGCGGATTACATCGCGATCAATGTTAGCTCGCCGAACACGCCAAACCTGCGCGAACTGCAAAGGCCGGAAATGCTGGCCGAGCTTCTGAAGAGTCTGCAAAAGCGTAATGATGAACTCGCCGAGCGCAGTTCGCTGCGACAGCCAAAGCCGCTGTTACTAAAGATCGCACCGGACCTGACTGAAGCTGAAATCGAATCAATCGTCGATATCGCCGCAGGTCTGAAGATCGCGGGGCTGATTGCGACCAATACGACCGTGAGCCGCGACGGCTTGCAGACCTCGCCTGCTGAAATCGAAGAGTGCGGCCAGGGCGGACTGAGCGGCGCGCCTTTGCGCGTTCGTTCCAACGAAGTCATCGCACTGATCTATCGACTCACGCGCGGCGAGATGCCAATCATCGGTGTCGGCGGAGTATTCAGCGCCGAAGACGCCTGGGAGAAAATCTGCGCCGGAGCAAGTCTGATTCAGCTCTATACCGGTTTCATCTACGATGGGCCGGGCGTGGCGCGACGAATCAATGAAGGCCTCGCAGAAATTCTGAAAAGGGAAGGTTTTCGTTCACTTGATGAAGCGGTAGGATGTCGAGTGAAGTAGCGATGAGCGAGCCAGAAGATTAACCGCTGAGGTCGCGGAGGATTCCGCTGAGGACACAGAGGAAATCTCTGCGTCCCTCTGCGAACAACTCAGTGCTCTCTGCGGTTACTATACGCTTTCATAAGTGAGTATCTTGAGTTGAGATGAACACAGCGAAAAGCAAACTAATAGTCGCTCTCGACGTTGACTCTGCGGATCACGCGCTCGACTTGTTCGAAGCCTTGCGCGAAGTGGCCGGCATGTTCAAGGTTGGCTCGCAACTCTTTACTGCAACTGGACCTGACATCGTTAGAAAGATTGTTGCAAAAGGCGGCCGGGTCTTTCTCGATTTGAAATTTCACGATATACCAAACACAGTGGCCGCGGCTGGAATTGAAGCGACGCGTCTCGGCGTGTCGATCTTTAACGTGCATGCTTCGGGTGGCGCCGAGATGATGCAGCGGACCGCTGAAGCCGTAGCGGAAACTGCGGACCGAGAAGGTCTGGCAAAGCCAAAAGTGATTGCCGTAACACTCTTGACTAGTCTTGATCAAAACAACCTGGAACAAATTGGCCTCAACGGCGAACCGCGTGCTGTGGCCACGAGGCTGGCGCGCATGGCGGCCGAATGCGGCCTTGATGGAGTAGTGGCTTCGGCGCAGGAGATAGAACCCATTCGTAGGGCCATCACAAGTTCCGAATTCCTTATCGTCACGCCCGGCATTCGCTCTACCAACAATCCGCTCGATGATCAGCGACGCACTCTCACTGCTGCGGAAGCCATACGGGCCGGAGCTAACTACCTGGTCGTAGGACGGCCAATCCTGACGGCAGAAAGGCCCGTTGATCGCGCAAGGCAGTTTGTCGAAGAAATCGAGAGGTCTCTGACAAAGTCCGATTAATTGTCAAAGGATCGACGGAACAAAAGGAAGGCCAAAGCGTTCAGTTGGAATGGGTTGTTGCGCCGCAAAGCAACTTACCATTATCATTCAAAGGTGCACCCAAAGCTGAAGTTCTCACTCAAACTTGTGCAATTGACCGCTCTGCTGGTTTCGCTGACTTGCGCAATCGTAGCCCAGCAAAAGAGCGAGGCGGGCCCGGCTCCATTTAGCCCGGCGGCTTATCGAGTCGGTGAACGTCTTACCTATAACGTTGATTTTTCGCAATTTGTCAGCGCCGCACACATTGAGTTGTTTGTCGCCGGGCGCGGCACTTTCTTCAATCGCGAAGGCATCCAATTGCGCGCGCACGTTGAGACTTCGGGCGTAGTGAACGTTGCGCTTCTGTCTCTTAACAACGATTACACGACGTACGTCGACCCGCAGACGGGTTTGCCCTATCGCGCCCAACAGGTCGTGCGTGAAGCAGGCCGCACTACCGAAGCCGCGCGCGATTACAACCAGCCGGCGGGGACCGACGCGCTGCCGTCGAAATTGAGGACTGGAGAGTCGCCCGGCACATATGATCTAGTTTCGGCGCTCTACCGAATACGCGCAATGCCCCTGGCCGATGGCGATTCTTATTTCATTACAGTAGTTAACGAAGGCGATCAGTACCCTGCTGAAGTGAAAGTGATCGGCCGGCAACTAATCAAGACCAATGTCGGCTCGTTCAATACTATTGTCGCCCGCGTGAAGGTTAAGAATTCGCGCGACTACAACCTGCGCGTCTATTTCAGCGATGACGAGCGACATGTTCCGGTGCTCGTTACGGCGAAGCATACAGCGGGAGAGATTCGCGCCGAGCTGGCGGGCTCAGAGCTTACTGTGCCTGAGCCGGGTCCAAAGACTGACGTGACGCAACCAATCAGAACTGGCCCGCAGGAATCGCCGGGCAGAGTGAACCCGAAGTTGCCGGGAATCGCGCCATCGCCCTCTCCAGGGAACACGACGAGCACGCCGATGGCAGACGTCCCTTTTAAGATCGGCGAACAACTTACTTACCAGGTCTATCTCGCGAGCACCGCGCAACCCGTCGGCACTATTACCTTCGCCTTGAAAGCACGCGGACGTTATTTCAATCGTGACGGACTACTGTTTTCCGCGACCGCGCAAACCACTGCACCGGGCTCCCGGGTATTCCAAGTCAACGACCAGATCAATTCGTATGTTGACCCGACCACGCTGCTCCCCTTTCGCACTGAATTGAACTTGATCGAGGGCAGGTACCGCGCCAATCTCGGCTACAACCTTGATCAGAACCGCGGAGCCGCGGTGGCCGATAGCAAGCAGCAGTTTTGGATTCCCGTCGGCACGCACGATCTACTCTCAGCCGTTTATGCCATCCGCACCTTCGATTTGTGGCCCAAGAAGCGAAATGCGATATCGATCATGGCGACAACCCAACCGCGGACGCTGTTCGTGGAATCCCAACGGCGCGAAACCATTGAACTCGGAAGCCAAAAGATATCCGCAATTCTGGTAACGTTAACGACGGATGATGTTCTGGGCGATCGAATGCAAATTCGTATGTGGATTGGCGATGACGGGCGGCATCTGCCTCTACGGATTGCGGCGGTCACGCAGTTCGGTGCAGTACGCGCTGACCTGATACTTGCGCCGCCCGGTTCGCGCTAGAGCGGACCAGGTATTCTCAAGACTCGAAAGCAGAATCCAATGAAACGAGGCTTCCTGAATCCGCGCCTGGTCACAAAGATATCCTTCTGGACTACCAGCGCTTGCATCCTGGTTGCGGTCGTCTCCTGCCTGCTTGCCATCTGGAACTTTGCCGGGACCGATGTTTTGTGGCGGACTGTGGCCACCTGCGCGGTCGTGGGGGGCGGAATGGTCGCTTTCTACGTAGTCAACTCGATCTTCGACCGGCCCTCGGAATAGTACCGTCAGTAAGTATCCGAAAGCCCGACCGTTAGCGAGGGCTACTTGGATTCTGATCGATGCTAGCCCTCCCTCACGGTCGGCCTTCCCACATCTTCAAAGCCGAAATTGACAATCATTTTCAATTTGAGGCATACTGGCGAAGCGGCCGCACAGAGCTTTGGCCCTGATCTTCGAGCGCGGCTCCTATTACCATTATGCTTCAATCGTTCATCATCGTTCTTCGCGAAGGCTTCGAGTCTTTCCTTCTCGTAGCCGTAATTTTTTCTTACCTGCGTAAATCCGGGCAACGACAACTGGCGCCCGCCGTTTACTGGGCGATTGGTATTGCGCTGTTGGTGAGTGGCGGACTCGGTTACCTGCTCTTCCAAATGCAGACGGGTCACAGCGATTGGATCGAGCAGCATTTGGGGCTGACCATCGCCGGCTTTCTGGGTAACGAAGCGCTGCGCGAGGCCATTCTCGGAGTGATTGCAATCGTGATGGTTGCGTCGTTGGTGGTTTACATGTGGCGTGCGGGACCGAAACTGAAGGAGAAGATGGAAGAGCGTCTGGGCGAAGTTTCGATACGGCGCGCTGGTTGGACGGCCCACTTCGGAGTTTTTCTTTTCACGGTCCTGACGATCAGCCGCGAAGGCATGGAAACCTCTTTGATGCTCTTGCAGGTGCGCAGCCCTCGTCTGGTTTGGGGCGCCCTGCTCGGACTTGGCGCGGCGGTGGGCATGGCCTGGGCCTGGGGCCAGTTCGGCCACTTGATTAACGTCAAACGGTTCTTTCAAGTGACCGGAATATTCCTGCTGCTATTCATGACGCAGGTCGCCATCTTCACCTTTCACGAGTTTGCCGAAGCGGGTCTCTTACCCAACAGCGAAGAGCTGCACACAGCGACGGAGAAGTTCTCACCCGACGGATTGTATGGTCAGTGGTTTTCAGTGGCGATGGTTGGGGCGTGCGCGGCTTGGTTAGTGGGTGCGTGGGTAGTTGACCGACTGAGAGTAGGTCGGCAAAGCACGATTACGCTGGGGCAGGCATAAAAGTAATCTGAGTAATGAAAAAAACAGCCCCCAGAGATTTCTCTCTTTGGGCTGTTTTCAAAAACAGAAAACCTTAGTTTCCTGTTGTGCAAACAACTACGGACTTACTGTATAGCTATTAAGCTGAAATGATGCTGTCCCGCCGCTCACATTCACGCCGCTGGCATAGCTGCATGAGCTTCCAAAGGCTACACCGATTTCCTTGACATTCTTAAGAGCAGCAGCGAAACCAGCCGGATCCTGGAGCCCGGTCTGACCGTCAATGTTTGACCAGGCTGCGGCGTTGGTGGTCGAGAGGGTGAGAGTGGTCGGGACGTTGGCGATCGTGGACAGGTTCCAGGTGTTACCCGTAGACCACCAGTAGTCACTCGCGTTGTAGTTACCCGTTGCCGATTGGAACTCCAGTCGTACATATGCATCGACGCCAGTGTTGGCACAGGCAGAAGTGCGAGTCCAGCACGACGTGCCAGGAGTAGCGACGACCGTAACAGTCGCTGAAATGAGCTTGCCTGTCAGATCACGATTGTAGTTAGACTTAAGATAAGCCGAGAACCAACCCGTACCGTTCCAAGCCCCTCCTGTCGTCGACGTCTGGAATGGGAACTGTACCCCGCCAGTGCCGAGAGCTTCCGCTTTGTTAATATCCCACAGCTTTGGGACGCTGGTATCAATGTTGAAGACCCTCCAGTTATTCGCTGAAAGGTCTGGGCCGGGTCTCTGCGCGGCCACCGGAGTAGTGAACGCAAACGTGACCAGCAATGCAAATAGCGATAACACACCTAGTTTCTTGAAATTCATAAATTGCTCCCTTTCGTTTAAGTGAGTGGTCGTTGTAATTCGTTGTAACAACCGACCTGGTTGCCGGCGAAGACACTTCAACGCCGGAAGAATGGCACTCAGAAAATATCGAACACTTAGAAATTTGAAAGTTGCGGGTGTCGATCAGGAGCAATAAAGCGGCAGGTGGGCAATGGTCCTGGGGGCTTCAAGCTTCTAAAACACCACACGCTACCGTCCGGCGTCCGCACCCATCCGGCGGTGTGCATTACTAGCTAAGAGCGTGCGTACTCTATACGGTAATGTCAAAAATGAAAGCGGCCAGAAGCCGGTAGAGAAAAAGGGCGAGTCCGGTAACGGCCTCGCCCTTTTTGGTTAGGTGGACTTAACTACTTGCCATTTTGCGTGTAACTAACGCAGTCGCCCTGGTTCTTGAAGGGAGTGCCGTTGGCGCGGAAGAGCGTCTTCCAGCCATCCTTCTTGCACTGGTCCTTGTTAGTGGCTACCGGGCAAGAGACGCCGGGCGTATTGGGACAGACATCGCAGGCGTCGCCGAAGCCGTCGTTGTCCGTATCCGCCTGGCCGGGGTTGGCTATGTTGGGACAATTATCTTCACTGTCCGTGATGCCGTCGTTATCCGCATCTGGCCCAACGCAAGCTCCACCAGACGAGGTCTGCCAGGGAGTGTAATCTACGTTAGTGCTGACCTTGTCTCCCGAGCCGGGGCCAACTGGGCCAGGACCGTTCGCCGCGCCCCACCAGTTGCAGGTGGCGTCCAGGATGCCGAGCTGGGAGTTATTAACACCAAAGTTTGAGTTACCGGTGATGTTGTTGAAGTTGATGTGAATTTCTTTTCCGGTGACATCCCAGAGCCCGACAAAAGCACCAGTATCATCATTTAGAATGGCCCTGGTATTTACACCATCAAAGCCGTTGGAGAAATCGTTGTTCGTGATCGTGATATGGTGAATATCCGGGCTCAGTTGGATCGCATAGGCGTTGCACTGGTTGAAGGTGTTGCCGGAGATCGTGACATGATCCGACGGGACTTCACCGAACTGACTTCCAAATAGCTGGAGACACCTATTGACGCCGTTGCCTTCAAACGTGTTTCCAGACACGGTCGAGCTGTGCAGGTCAATTTGGATATCCAAGGTGCCAACGGCAGCCGCATTAAACGTGTTGCCGCTAACTGTGCCGTTAGAGATATTGGCGGCGATGTTGGCCAGATGCAAAACCTGGTTGTCCTTGAATTCAAATCCGTCAATTGTATTGACGGTGGCTCCGGAGAAAAAGATCCCCGTAGAGGCAGTGCCGGAAAAGCGGTTCCCGTTCACTTTCAGGTTAGTCTTGGCGCCGCCACTTACGTGGAGCGACCGCGTGTTGGACACCAGGTCGTTGTTTAGAGCGGACGCACCGTCACCTGGCGCGTCCAGACTGAGTGCCCGCGACGTGCCGGTCACTATGTTGTTCTGAATCACAGTACCAGTTACCGAGCCACTGACATACACGCCGAAATCGCCATTGATGGTGAAACCGTCAATCGTGACGTTCGTACCATCCGTCACGCTGAAGGTTGTGCCAGCGGAGGTAACAGTGGCCTCCGGTCCGCGGGGGCTCAGGGCGCTGATACCCGCATTGGGGCCGTTAACAGTCAGGGGCCTGCCAATCGCTACGCCCTCAGGATACGTCCCCGGCGCCACATTGATCGTGGTGCAACCGGTATCGTTGACCGCATCTTGGATTGTTAGATAGTCGGTCGGCACATTGCAGATAGGGATAGGGCCACCAATTGCGGCTCTTGTTTTATTACGGCCGAACATCATGACCCCGATTACCAGGGTAAGGATCAGCGCCGATAACACGGCTAGTTTCTTGTAATTCATAAATTTCTCCTTTTCGTTAAGTGAGGTCGATATAACGACCTGGTTGCCGGCGAAGACACTTCAACGCCGGAAGAATGGCACTTAGAATATCGAACACTTAGAAATTTGAAAGTTGCGGGTGTCGATCAGGAGCAATAAAGCGGCAGGTGGGCAATTGTCCTGGAGGCTTCAAGCTTCTAAAACACCACACACTCACCGTCGAGTGTCCGCACCCATCTGGCGGTGTAAAACTACTAATGTCGAGGCCCGATACTGTATGCGAACGCCCAAGTAGTGTCAACCGCGCAGACTGATCTGCGAAACACCTCAACTAGACCGTCCGAACGAAGAACAGATCGCCGTCTACTCGGTAGCTAAAATGTCAGTTTGCAGAAGCTAAGTACCATCGCAGATACACCCAGGATCCGCTTGAGAATACCTAATCACTCGGTTGCATGGATCCTCGCAAGCTCTCGCTTAAGAAGTTTTCCAGTGGGACCTTTAGGAATTTCGGCGACGATGCGAATCGTCTTCGGGCATTTGTAATCGGCGAGTTCCTTTTGGCAGTGAACACTCAGTTCCTCTTCACTTACCTTCGCTCCGTCTTTCAGCACGACGAAAGCAGCGACCTCTTCGCCGTAGAGTTGATCCGGAATACCGATTGTAGCCGCGTCTGCCACGGCCAAATGTTGATAGAGGACTTCGTCGATCTCGCGCGGATAGATGTTCTCGCCACCGCGGATGATCATGTCTGATTTGCGATCGACGATGAAAAAGTAGCCATCCTTCTCGCGATAGCCGACGTCGCCGGTATGAAACCAGCCGTTGCGAAATGCCGACGCAGTAGCTTCGGGATCCTTGTAATAGCCTTTCAGAATATTTTCACCACGTAAGACGATCTCGCCAAGCTCGCCGTCAGGTACTTCGTTGCCATTGTCGTCGAAAACTTTCATTTCATTTCCGATGGGCAAGCCGCACGAGCCGGGCCGCCTTCGCTCATCCGGCGGATTGAAGGTCGAGCGGCAAGTCGATTCAGAAAGTCCATAGCCTTCGACTACCGGGCAGTTGAAAGTCTCTTCAAATTTCTTCATCACCTCAGCCGGCACCGGCGCTGAACCGCACATCGCAAAGCGAAGCTGATCAGTCTTTAGACCTCCTGGAACTCCGTCCGGATAGGCATTCAGCAGCATCGAAAGCATCGTCGCCACCGATCCGAACGACGTTACGTGAAAGTCGGAAATGATCTTCCAAAACTGAGAAGCCGAAAACCTCGGACTGATCACCGTCGAGCCGCCAGCATACAGCGCCGACATCGTGGTGACCGAAACGGCATTCATGTGAAACAGCGGCATGATCGTCAACAGCCGATCGCTTTCAGAGAAGTTTAGCCACTCACTTATCTGTCGCGCGTTAGCAATTACGTTGCCGTGTGTTAGCAAGCAGCCCTTTGGCTTTCCTGTGGTCCCCGAGGTGTAGATGATGATCGCGTCGTCGTCCTTTCGGATTGCCACGGTTGGTCCCTCGTCTTTGAATTCGCGCGTCGCTTCCGACTCACCGTCGAATGTGATGACAGACTGCAGGTGAGGAAGCTCGTTACGAATACTCTCAATACGCCCCAGGAATTCGGAATGAACCAGAATGGCTTTCGCTTCAGAATTATTCATTACGAAAGCGGTTTCGTGTTCTTTCAAAAGCGAATTCACTGGCCCAGCCACGGCCCCCAACTTCAAGCACGCAAAATAGGCGATGATGTACTCAGCACTGTTCGGCATCAGCAGGCTGACCACGTCGCCTTTACCGACGCCATGCGAAACGAGCATGGACGCAGCTCGATTCACCGCGAGGTCAAACTCGGCATAGGTGAACTGCCGGCCGTCTTGCTCAGAAAGCAGAAACGGCTTCTCTGGAGCGGCCTGCACCCGGTGATCGAGGAGTTCCCGAATATTCCCGGGTTCGTCAGTCCTTTTGTCTGGAGAGCCGCTGTCAATCATGGCGGCTCCGATGATATATTAGGCCGCGTTCCAGTCACTAATTCGATTTCTCTTTATCAGGTCTCATGGATACCTATCGCAATTTTATCGGCGGCAAGTGGGTTGAATCGACTTCCTCAAAAACCGTCAACAACGTCAATCCTGCAAACACTGACGACGTCCTGGGAACAATCAGACAAGCAACGCGTGAAGAAGCACGCGCGGCGGTGGAAGCGGCGAGCGAGGCGTTTCACAGTTGGCGGAGGACGCCGGCGCCCGCCCGCGGCAAGATTGTCGCGAAAGCCGCCCGCTTGATGGAAGAAGCGAAAGAAGAACTGGCACAGATCCTGACTCGTGAAGAAGGCAAGACTGTTTCCGAATCGCGCGGCGAATTGCAGCGCTCGATCAACGTCGCGGAATTCTGCGCCGGCGAGTCGCGCCGCATGAATGGCGAAACTATCCTTTCCGAATTGCCGTCGAACTTTGCCTACACCATCAAACAGCCGTTGGGCGTCGTGGCCTGCGTAACGCCCTGGAACTTTCCCGTAGCGATCCCGGTGTGGAAGATCGCGCCGGCGCTGGTCGCCGGCAACACGGTCGTTTTCAAACCGGCGACGCTCACGCCGGCCACCGCTGTCCGCATCGTTGAAATCTTTGAACAGGCGGGGATACCACCGGGTGTTTTGAATTTGATCCTGGGGTCGGGTTCAGATGCGGGCGATGAGATCGTTAACCACCGGGCGGTCAAAGCTGTCTCGTTCACCGGATCAAACCCGGTTGGCATTCGCTTGTACGAACAGGTCTCTCGCCGCGGCGCCAAGTGCCAGTGCGAGATGGGCGGCAAGAATCCGGTGGTCATCCTGGAAGACGCCGATATGGATCTGACGGTTGAATCAACCGCACAGGGCGCGTTTGGGTCGTCCGGGCAGCGCTGCACGGCCACTAGCCGGGCGATCGTCGTTGACGAAGTCGCCGACGAATTCGTCCGGAGGATCGCGAAGCGGGCCGAATCAATGCGGATTGGCGACGGCATGGATCCGAAAACTGAAATGGGCCCGAGCGTGGATGAAAGCCAGTTCAAGACCGTGATGGACTATCTGAACATCGGCCGCGAAGATGGCGCCACTTTGGTCTGCGGCGGCGAGCGCGCGTCGGGCAATGGTCTGGACAAAGGATACTTTGTTCGCCCCACCATCTTTGATCGGGTGACGCCGGACATGCGCATTGCGCGCGAAGAGATATTCGGGCCCGTGCTCTCAGTCCTGCGCGTCAGGGATTTTGACGAGGCTATGCAGGTAGCAAACGACACTGAGTACGGCCTGTCGTCGTCGATCTTCACCAATGACGCGGCGCGGATTTTCCGTTTCGTTGATGAGATTGAAACCGGCATGACCCACATAAACTCGCCGACGACCGGCGGCGAAGCGCACATTCCCTTCGGTGGGATCAAAGGCACCGGCATCGGCGATCGCGAACAGGGCTCGACGGCCCTGGACTTCTACACTGAGCTGAAAGTAGTTTACGTCGACTACACCGGGCGCAAGCGCGAGGGGAATTTGTACTAGTAAGGAGAGGCTTGATGCGGACACTGAAATACACTTTCTGGCAGGATGGCGAGTTCTTCCTGGGCTACCTGAACGACTATCCCGACTATCATACGCAGGCTTATTCCAAAGATGAGTTGGTGGAAAATCTTAAAGACTTGCTGACCGACGTCGAATCGGGCGAAGTTCCGTTTATCAGGAAGGTCGAAGAAATGGCGATTGCGTCATGAAGAGGCGCGACCTGATAAAAACCCTGGAGGAGATGGGTTGTGTGCTGGCGCGACATGGCGGGAAACACGACTGGTACGTAAACCCGCGAACAAAGCAGTCCCAGCCAGTGCCACGCCACAATGAAATTAACGAGCGTTTAGCCAAGTCGATTATCAAGAAGCTGAAGGACGATTCCGCTGACTAATTGTTCGAAAGCAACGAGAATGCCGGGCTCACGAACGACTCATAACAATGGACACCGCGAATAAATTTTTCGAATTGTTTAAGGACCTTGGGGAGCAGCTGCCGTCGCTGTTGACGATACTGGTCTGCATCGTCTTTGCGATAGTTCGCTGGAAACGATCCCGAACCGTATCGCAGGTGGTGTTGGTTGGACTGGTCCTTTTGTTTTTGCACTTAATCGTATTTTCAGTCGTCTACACCTGGGTTCCGGATTTGTTCATCAGATCCACATCCTATCCGAGCCAGGCGAGCACGATACGAATCGTTTACCTGATACTGGGCTTGATTACCAACAGCTTGCTCGGCGTAACCATCGCCGTCTTGCTGACGGCCATCTTCATCCAACGGCCTGCGACGAACCAGCAATAACGCTTCGGTGAACAGGTAAGCTAAGGACGAATGGGTCAAGTTAGAGTTTAGAAACAATGACCACCTATTTTCTCATGTCGCTTCTGCAGCGTTCTCCGCTGTTGCTGGTCATCCTGGTCGGCTTGATCCTGTCGATCGCGCGCTGGAAGCGACATCCAAAGGCCTCATTGTTAACTGTGATCGCCCTTGGCTTTTACGTGATTAAGTTGTTTGCGTTTACCGCACTGAATTACTGGATCCCCAGCCTAAGGGAGTCGATGCACTGGTCATACGCCGCCGCTAACAATCTTTACACTGTGCTGCATGTTGTCAATGACATTGGCTTTGCCATAGTGATTGTTCTCTTAGTTGCCGCAGCGTTTGTAGACCGCAGGCCGGTAGCTGCAACCAATAGCTAAAAGGAAAATAGATGAGTTCACCAGAGCCAAAGACCACACAATCCGAAACCGTTCGTAAACACAAAGAGTTTCTCTTTCCCGCCGTCACCACCTATTATCAGGAACCTCTGGCGCTGGTACGCGGTGAAGGCTTTCATGTCTGGGACGATCGCGGAGACAAATATCTCGATTGCTTCGGCGGGGTGCTGACGGTAAGCGTCGGTCATGCGAACCCCGTAGTTAACGAAGCAATCATCAACCAGGTCAAAAGCATCTCGCATACTTCGACGCTCTACTGCAACAAACCTCAATCCGATCTGGCCGAGAAGCTGGCGCAGATTACCCCGGGCCGCCTGAAGAAATCGTTTTTTACAAACAGCGGGACGGAAGCGGACGACACCGCGGTGCACGCGGCCAAGCTCGCCACGGGAAGACATGAGATTGTCGTGTTGCGTCATGCTTATAGTGGACGGTCCGCAACTTCGCTGTCGGCTATGGGGCACGCGACCTGGAGGCCGCTACCGCCGCAGGTCTCGGGGTTTGTTCATGCGCCCGCGCCATATTGCTATCGATGTCCTTTCAAACTTACCTATCCGGAATGCGGACTCGCGTGCGCTAACGACATCGAAGAGTTGATCATGACTACGACCACCGGCGAGATTGCGGCGTTCATGGCCGAGCCAATTCTGGGAGTGGGCGGCTTCATCGTGCCCCCGCCGGGTTATTTTGAACGCGCGGTCGAAATCACGCGCCAGCACGGCGGCCTGTTCATTGCCGACGAAGTACAAACCGCCTGGGGCCGAACCGGTGAGAAGTGGTTTGGAATAGAAAACTGGAACGTCGAGCCGGACATCATCACTTCAGCGAAAGGCCTCGGTAACGGAGTGCCGATCGGGATCACTGTCGCCACGCCTGAAGTTGCCGACAAGTTTCCCGGCCTGACCTTCTCGACCTTCGGCGGCAATCCGGTTTCGTGCGCTGCTGCTCTGGCCGTCCTCAAGGTAATTGAAGATGACGATTTGAAAAAGAATTCGGCTGTTGTGGGCGGTTACTTCCGTCAGCGGCTCGACGGATTAAAGGACAAGTATCCGGTCATCGGCGACGTGCGCGGCATGGGTTTGATGCAGGCCGTTGAACTGGTCAAAGATCGCGAAACCAAAGAGCCCGATCCGCAATCGGTCGTGAAAGTTCTTGAAGAAACCAAAAAACGTCGCGTTCTGGTTGGCAAAGGCGGGCTGTACGGCAACGTTATTCGCACCGGCATGATGCTCAACTCAACAAAGGATCACGTCGATGAGCTAATCGAAGCAATGGATGCGAGCTTCGCGGCCGCGTCAACGAACTAGAGCTCGGAAAGGCTTCGCGGATTTCGTCCCGTTGGGACGACATGTTTATAGACCAAGACCAATCCGTTTCGCTCCGGGAGATGCCCGAAACTTCTCGTATCGTGCGCGCGTACAATCACTCTTGGCTGACACTGAATTCCCTTCAAATCAACGAAAGAGGTTCTATGAGATCTACAGTTTCATCCCGACTTCGCTCCAGGTTCCCTCGTTTACTCTCGGCTACTTTCTTTGCGGCGCTTGTGTTCGCTATGTCGCCGATACGCGCGACAGCCCAACCAAAAGGCCAGCCGCCGATAATCGATCGCGAACTGTTTTTTGGCGATCCGGAAATCTCCGGCGCGCAGATCTCGCCTGACGGCAAGTTCATAGCCTTCATCAAACCGTTCAAAGGGACGCGCAACGTTTGGGTCAAACGCAACGAAGCGCCTTTTGACTCGGCGAAACCGATTACTGCGGACACCGCGCGCCCGATTTCAACCTACTTCTGGAGCCGTGATGGCAAGTACATTCTGTTTGTTCAGGACAAGGCGGGCGACGAGAACTATCTGGTCTATTCGGTGAATCCGGCGGAGACTCCGGCCACCGGTCAGGAGGTTCCAGCCGCGCGTAATCTGACAGACCTCAAAGGTGTGCGCGCACAAATCGCCGCAGTCCCGCGCAGCGAGCCTGATGCGATCTACGTTTCCATCAACGATCGCGATAAAGCCTGGCACGATCTGTACAAGGTCAAAATCTCGACCGGCGAACGCACGCTGGTCCGGCAGAACACTGAGCGCATCGTGGGCTGGACCTTCGATCTCAAGGACCAACTGCGTCTCGCTTCTCGCGTCGCCGACAATGGCGATACTGAAGTGTTGCGCGTCGATGAAAAGGGCTTCACCAAAGTCTATTCCTGCAACGTGTTTGAGAGCTGCGGACCCGTCCGTTATCACAAGGACGGCCAGCGTGTTTACTTCATAACCAACACGGGCGCCGGCGTCGACCTGACCAGACTGACGCTGTTCAACCCGACCACAGGAAAAGAGGAAACGGTTGAATCGGATCCGCTGAATCGCGTCGACCTCAGCGATATTTCATTTTCCGAGTTACAAGAAGAGTTGATCGCCACCACCTATGAAGATGAACGCCAGCGGATCTACTGGAAGGACAAAGCCTTTGAAGCTGATTACAAGCTGGTGCAAAAGCAAGTGCCCGGCAAAGAAATTGGTTTTGGATCTTCAACTACGGACGAGCGCTGGTGGTTGGTCACAGCCTACGGTGACACTGAACCAGGCGAACGTTATTTGTTCGATCGCAAGACGAAGAAGCTGACTCTTCAGTATCGCATCCGGGAAAAACTCAACCGCGATCATCTGGCGCCGATGAAGTCAGTTCGTTACAAATCATCCGACGGACTGGAGATTCCCGCTTACTTGACGCTGCCAAAGGGCGTCACACCAAAAAATCTTCCGGTCGTGATCTTCCCGCATGGTGGACCATGGGCACGAGATTCCTGGGGCTACGATACCTTCGCTCAGTTTTATGCGAATCGCGGCTATGCTGTTTTGCAACCGAACTTCCGCGGCTCGACCGGATATGGAAAGAAGTTCATCGACGCCGGCAATAAGCAATGGGGCGACAAGATGCAGGACGACATCACCTGGGGTGCGAAGTATCTGGTTGCTGAGGGCATTGCCGATCCGAAACGCCTGGGCATCATGGGTGGTTCCTACGGCGGTTATGCGACGCTCGCGGGCGTAACGTTCACACCGGATTTGTATGCGGCCGCGGTCGATTACGTAGGACCGTCCAGCCTGATCACGCTGCTCGAGAACATTCCGCCTTACTGGGAAGCCGGACGCCAGCTCTTCTATCAGCGCATGGGCAATCCGACTACTCCGGAAGGCAAGGCGCAGCTCGAGCGCCAGTCACCGATAAATTCTGCAACTAAGATCAAGACACCGCTTCTGGTCGTCCAGGGCCAGAACGATCCGCGCGTGACCAAACGTGAAGCCGATCAGATCGTAATCGCGCTCCGCGATCGCGGTTTCCCGGTCGAGTACATCAATGCGCCTGATGAGGGTCACGGGTTTGCGCAGCCCATCAACAATCTGGCGATGATTACCGCGACCGAGAAATTCTTTGCCAAGTATATCGGCGGTCGATATCAGGAGGGAGCAACGCCCGAGGTCGCCGCACGCCTCAAGGAGATTACCGTCGATGTTAAGACCGTGACGTTGCCTAAGAAAGTCGAAGCAATTACGGGCACGCCGAAACCTGCCGTGGATTTAAGCGCCGGTAAATTCAGCTATAAGGCTACAATCGTGGCCGGACCGCAGACCCTCCCGCTGACTATTACCACCGAAATCAAGGAGCGCGACGGCTCATGGGTGGCTACTGAAACCATCGATAGTGCGGTCATTAAGAGCATCGACGTGGCCACAATCGAGAAAGGCAGCCTGATTCTAATGCATCGTTCGTTCACTCAAGGTCCGCTTGTCATAGAACTTGATTTCAAAGGCAACAAGGTCACGGGAACGATGACGCAGGAGGGTCAGGCAAAGCCAGTTGACGTGACCCTCGACGGGATTGTGTTTGTGGGTGGCGGCGGCGCGTTCGACGTGCTGGCCAGGCTGCCTCTGGCAGCAGATTACAGCACGACCTTTCGCAAATTTGATGTGCAAAAGCAGAAGGCGCAAATCAAAAACCTTAAGGTCGTCGGCGCCGAAAGCATTACGGTTCCAGCCGGTACCTTCGACGCTTTTAAGGTCGAGATCATAGACGCTGCCAACGACGCCGATAAACAAACTGTCTGGATCGCGAAGGATTCGCACAAGGTCCTGAAGATCGTGGCCACGTTGCCGAGTCTGGGTGGAGCAGTGCTGACGAGCGAGTTGCAATAACGATGGGATTGACGGGCCGCGTATGATCTACCAGACGGCCCGATATGAGGAAAGGCTCTGGGCAGGATTTCGTCCCGTTAGGGACGAGATGTTTATAGACCCTAAAGACTTCGATAATATTCCTCGCCCCGTTAGGGGCGAGATGTTTATAGAACCGTCTGTTTGGTGAATTGATTAGCTCCGCTAGGAGCGCAATGTTCGTTGATTTAACATTTCGCTCCTAACGGAGCTTGGTTGATTTATTTTCGCCCCGGCTCTATAAACATCTCGCTCCTAACGGAGCGAAGACTTCTCGACGCTCTCCGGCTTTCTAATCCCAATTGACGTGAGGCGGCGATGGCAAATACCTACTCCCAGATCTACATTCAGACTGTCTTCGCAGTTGAAGGTCGACTTTCCCTGATTCGACCAGAATTCAAAGAAGAGCTCTACAAATACATCACCGGCATCGTCACGAACCAGCGTCAGAAATTGATCGCAATCAACGGCGTGTCCGATCACGTGCATATTCTGATTGGGTTGAGACCGGCTATGGCTCTGGCCGATCTTGTGCGAGAGATCAAGGCCGACTCAACTAATTTTATCAACAGGAACAAATGGGTTCACGGGAGATTCAGTTGGCAGGAAGGATACGGAGCGTTCTCTTACGGGCAATCACAGTTAGATTCGATCATCCGCTACATACAGAATCAGGAGAAGCATCACAAGCGCAGTTCATTCAAGAACGAGTATCTGAGTCTATTGCGGAAGTTCGATATCGCGTTTGACGACAAATACGTCTTCAAGTTCCTCGAATAACGGACCAGCGTTTCGGGTTGGTCCCGCATCCGCGTTGTCGATAGTCCGAAACCCCGCTAGGGGCGCAATGTTTATAGTACCGACGTTCCCCTTGAATTAGTTAGCTCCTTTAGGAGCGCAATGAACACGCGGTTTACATTGCGCTCCTAAAGGAGCTTTGTCAGTTTTAGTCCCACGGTGCTATAAACATCTCGCTCCTAACGGAGCGAAGCAAGCCGGTTCATTTGCGAGCACACCATGAAAGTATTTATCAGTTGGTCGGGCCAAAGAAGCGCCGCCGTCGCCGATGCGCTTCGCTATTGGCTGCCATTGGTAATCCAAGCTCTCGAGCCCTGGATGTCGGCAGACGATATTGAAAAGGGTACTCGTTGGCGGTCGGGACTGGCCAGCGAGTTGGAGCAATCCAGCGTTGGAATCATCTGCCTGACACGAGAGAACTTGGATTCGAACTGGGTTCACTTCGAAGCTGGGGCGCTCTCAAAACAGCAACAAAACACGTACGTATGCACGTTTCTTTTTGATTTAGAACCGACCGACGTACGGGAACCGCTGGCGCAGTTTCAAGCCACAAGAGCGCAAAAGGACGACGTCCGCAAGCTCATCTTTACGATTAATAATACGCTCGGAGATTCAAAGCTTCCCGAGTCCGAACTAAGTGAGACTTTCGACGTTTGGTGGCCAAAGCTTGAACACCGCATGACTGGAATTACTGACGTTGAGCCGCTCAAGGCGCGCATCCGCAGCGACCGTGACCTCCTCGAAGAAGTCTTGGGCTTGGTGAGATCCCAAACTTCGACCGGGAAAACGCTGGGTCTGAAATCAAAGCAACCGCCTCGTTTCTGGACGACTCTCGGTTGGACGGCAGAAGATGCGAAGCTCTTGTACGATCATTGTGAATTCATCCAACATGAATTTCGTGAGCTAGGCGTATCAAGCGGAGAATGGGACGCCAAGTTGTTAGAGTACATGGAGAAGTTAAAAACGAACGAGGACTTTGCACTAAAGGAACTACGGCAAATTAAAGACCTATTGGAGACGAATCGTAAGGCTTCGGAAAAAACACCTCTCGTTTCTGGAGCGCGTGGTGAATAATAATTAAGTTCGATCCCACTCGGCATTCAAAATATAGAAATATGAGATGAAAACTCTTATCAAAAACGGACGCATCGTCACCGCTATTGACGACTACCATGCTGACATTCTGATCGAAGACGAGACGATCTCGATCATCGGCGCCAAGCTCGACATGGAAGCCGACGTCACCATCGACGCCAGCGGGAAACTCGTTATTCCCGGCGGCATCGATCCGCACACGCACATGGAACTGCCATTCGGCGGCACGACGGCGTCCGACGATTTTCGCACCGGCACGATCGCCGCCGCGCATGGCGGGACGACTACGATCATCGACTTTGCCGTCCAGTACAAAGGCCAATCATTGCTCGAGGGCGTCGATAATTGGCACCAGAAGGCTGAAGGCAAATGCGCGATTGATTACGGCTTTCATCTGATCACTACCGAACTCGAAGATCGCCAGATCGAAGAGATGTACACGGTCATGGACGAAGGCGTGACCAGCTTCAAGATGTTCATGGCCTATCCGGGCGTTTTCCTCGTCGACGACGCGACCATCTTTCGCGCGATGTCAGCGGCGGGCTCGCGCGGTGGGTTGATTTGCATGCACGCGGAAAACGGCATCGTCATTAACGAGATCATCAAGCACGCACTGGCTAAAGGTCACACCGCGCCCAAGTATCACGCGCTTACCCGCCCGACCGTTGCCGAAGCCGAAGGCGTGCACCGCGCGATCGCGATCGCCGAGATGGCGGAATCGCCCGTTTACATCGTTCATCTTAGCTGCGCCGACGCGCTCAACCAGGTGCGCCAGGCGCGCGATCGCGGCATTCCTGCTTTCGCTGAAACCTGCCCGCAATACCTCTTCCTTTCAATCGATGATTACGGCGAAGATTTTGACGGCGCGAAGTTCGTGATGACCCCGCCGCTGCGCGAGAAAGCTAATCAGGCCGAGTTGTGGAAAGGTCTGAGAACGGACGACCTGCAAGTCATCTCAACCGATCACTGTCCCTTCTGCATGAAAGAACAGAAGGAACTGGGCCGCGACGACTTTACCAAGATTCCGAACGGCGCGCCGGGCGTCGAGCACCGCGTCTCGCTGATTTACACGGGTGTAGTCGAGAATCGCATCTCGCTTAATCGCTTCGTCGAGCTGACTTCAACCGCGGCCGCAAAGATGTTCGGGCTGTTTCCAAAGAAAGGAACTATCGCCGTGGGCTCAGACGCGGACATCGTGATCTTCGATGCTAATGCAGAACAGACGATCAGCGCCGCTACCCATCACATGAATGTTGACTACAGCGCCTACGAAGGCAAGACAATCAAAGGTGTAGTTGAAACGGTTCTGTCCCGAGGTAAGATCGTCATCGATAAAGGCGAGTTCAAAGGCAAAGCCGGCAACGGGCAGTTTCTGAAGCGCGGCGAGTGCGTTAATGTCTGAAGCGAGATCCTCGCGCAGCCTACCGTCGCTGGACAGGATGATATCTATGAAAAGACCCTTTCTTTCCGCAATGTGCGTTGTAGCCTTTGGCCTATCGACACAGGCGCAAACCCCAACCCCTACGCCGCCAAAGCCTCCGGCAAAGCCCATTATAGTCACCGCTACCCAGGCCAACGGCGTCTACCGCTATTATCAAAGCGAGTTTCGCATCCTGGCTCTGGGTCATAACAAATTGAAGGTGCAATTCGACGGTATCTACATGACGATCATGAAGAGCCCCAACATGGGCTATGCCGCCGGCGAAGCCACCATCGACGGCAACGTCGCTACGTTCAAACCGCCAGACACCGAACGTTGCACGATCACGATGGTGTTTCTACCCGGCAAGTTGAAAGTCACGCAGGAAGGCGACGATGCCGATTGCGGTTTCGGTCATAACGTATACGCTACCGGAACCTACCGGAAGATTAGGTCGGGCAAGCCTAAGTTCGAGTCCCCACCGTAACCGAGAGTGGAGCCGGCGTCCCGCCAGTGAATCACGCGCAGCGTACGGTCTGTCTCCCTTCTCCCTTTGGGAGAAGGGTCTGAGAAGAGGGGGCGGCTGGGGCAGGACACTCAAGCCCGAACCCTCTCCCAAAGGCAATGACATATTTGACTCACCTAACAATGCCATTCGGTTTAGCTCCTAAACAGCGCCGAAGGCGCGGCATTCAGTAGCCGCGGCCGTAAGGCCGTGGATTAAAAAGCCTCGAGATGAAATCGAGGCCCGCAGGGCCGGCATTTCTCGACAACCTGTGATATGCGATTAATGCCGCACCTTCGGCGCTCGACTATTTATGTTTCGACCATCCACGGTCTCACGACCGTGGCTATTAAATGACGGTCCTTCGGACCTCACCGGGCACCCCTTTCCGCACGCGCTTATTCGACCGGCGTGAGTCAAGTATGTTAACCCTCTCTCAAAGGGAGAGGGCACGCGCTACAAAACACTTGTAGCCTCAGTTCAGTTTGTCTTACTATGACCGCCTTGCTGTTGCCTTCGAAACTACCCTTGCGGAAAGGTTAACCAACCATGCTCGCAGCTATCCTGCTTTGCTTTGCCCTGTTGTCATTCGGACAGGAAGGTGGCCAGGGACGCCGGCAACAACCGGCTCAACAACCAACACCTGCGCCACAATCGACGGCTTCACCTTCCGCCCCATCATCAGCACAACCGAGGGGACCCCAGGAACGCCCAACGCCGCCAGTAGAAGAACCGCCGGTTATTACCAAACACGAAATCAGAGCCGGCGGCAGAGTTCTTCGTTACACCGCCACCGTAGGGATGATGCCGATCAAAAACCGCGAGGGCGAGACCGAAGCCCGCATCTTTTTCATGGCTTACACGCTGGATGACGCGGGCAGCCGCGGCCGCCGGCCGTTAACGTTTTCATTCAATGGCGGGCCTGGTTCCGCTTCGGTGTGGCTGCATCTGGGGGCCCTGGGACCAAAACGTGTGCGCATGAATCCCGATGGCACGATGCCCGCGCCTCCTTATGAGCTGGTCGACAATGAACAGACATGGCTCAACCAGACCGACCTGGTCTTCATCGATCCGGTGGGAACCGGTTACAGCCGCGTCGTCCGACCTGAGGCGCAAAGGTTTTTCGGTCTGAATGGCGACATCGAATCAGTGGGTGAGTTCATACGGATGTACCTGACACGTTACGAGCGTTGGACTTCACCGCTGTTTCTGGCCGGAGAGAGCTATGGCACGACCCGCGCTTCGGCGTTGTCGGGATACCTGATCGGTCGTGGCATTGCCTTCAACGGGATCGTGCTCATTTCGACGATCATGAATTTCGAGACGACAGACTTTGCCGCCGGAAACGATTTGCCTTATGTGATGTTTCTGCCGTCCTATGCCGCCACGGCCTGGTACCACAAAAAGCTTTCCTCCGATCTTCAGTCGAAATCTGTGCAGCAAATCGTTTCCGAAGTTGAGCAATGGGCCGCTAACGATTACACGCTGGCTCTGGGAAAAGGCGATCGGCTGGCTGGTCAGGAGCGACAGGATGTCGTAGCGAAGCTCTCGCGCTACACGGGGCTGTCTCCCCAGTTCGTAGACAACGCAAACCTGCGGGTTTCGCTCGGCTTGTTCCGAAAAGAGTTGTTGCGTTCTGAACGGAGATCTATTGGCCGGCTGGACTCGCGCTTCAAAGGCTTCGATTCAAACTATGCAACCGACAGTCCGGAATTTGACGCCAGCGAAGCTGCGATTCGACCGCCTTACACTTCGACCTTAAACAACTATGTTCGTTCTGAACTCGGTTACAAGACCGATCTTGAGTACTACATCCTGGGCGGCGGCATCACCTCGCCGTGGAACTGGGGCACTAACAACGGCTATGTAGACACGAGCGTAGCGCTGCGAAACGCGATGGCCCGAAATCCTTATCTCAAGATCTTTGTCGCCATGGGCTATTACGACATGGCTACGCCGTACTACGCGGTCGACTATACTTTGCATCACATCAGCCTCGATCCGATGTTGTTACGGAACTTCTCGACGGGTTACTACGAAGCCGGGCACATGATGTACATTGACGAGAAATCGCTGTCGCGTTTGCGAGCGGACGTAGGAAAGTTCATCGACGATTCGCAACGCAGGTAATTGCTCAACGATTATGAAGCGCAACTGGCGGACGGACTTTCGGGAACAATGTGAACGCAATCTTCAACGAAGCGTTGCGGAGCGGATGCGGTATGGCTTCTGCTACGTCTACAAACCCGTGATGGATGACGAGGGCTGGCGATCGTTTGATTCAATGTCGGAATATCGTCAGTGGTGCCGAGATAACCTGCCAAAGTATCTTGGCTACGGCGAACCTAACGAGTTGCAACAGCAGATTCTCGATGCCGCGTGACACCTTTAATCCGGCTCAGGCCCAGGAAGTTGCCGCTGCCTTCGGCGACCATGATGTGGACTACCTGTTCATCGGCAAGAGTGGGGCTATTCTTCTCGGGTATCCTGGGACAACACAAGACGTCGACGTTTTTCCACGTAAGAGTGAAGAGAACGGCGGCAGGATAGTAGATGCGTTGATCCAGTTAGGTTTTGAATTAGAGGACGAGTTGAAACGAGACATTGTCCGAGGAAAGGATTTCGTTCAAATTAGGTCAGGGCCTTTTGATATCGACCTCGTGTTTGCGCCAGATGGAATCGAGAATTACGAGGGCGCCAGGCAGCGCGCCGACACATCGAGCGGATTTCCTGTGGCTAACATTAATGACATTATCGCCAGCAAGAAGGCGGCCAATCGAGCGCGCGATGCGGTTGAATTGCCGCTGCTGGAAGAGTTTCGAAAAGTTTACGAAAGAAGGCGTACTAATTAGGTTACTACGAAGCCGGGCGCACGATGTTCATCGATGATTCGCAACGCTGGTAATTTGGATTGCCTAAAGGAAATTTTATGAAGAAGCTGCTCCTGCTAACTGCCGCCGTTTTGATGTTTTCCGTTCAGGCCCGTGCGCAAGGCGCGATCGACCCGCCGCTGATCACCGTGTCCGGCCAGGCGGAAGTGCGCGTACCGCCCGACGAGGTGGTATTCAGTCTCGACGTCGAGTTTGTTGACAGGGACATGCTCACGGCTAAGAAAAGGACTGACGACAGTGTCAAGGAAGTACTTTCGATTGCCCGGAAGAACAATGTCAAAGCTGAAGATGTGCAAACCAGCCATATCAGCGTGCAGCCCAAGTACAATACTGACGACCTCGAGTACGCGCAGCGACGAACGGTAAAGCGAGTCCTTGCGGGCTATGAAGTATCGAAGACAGTAGCGGTAAGACTCCGCGATATTTCGAGGTTCGACGAACTTTTATCGGATGTTCTAAAGGCGGGTGTTACCAAGGTTAGCAACGTCGAGTTCCGTGACTCACAGATTCGCAAACACAAGGACCAGGCCCGCGCGATGGCCATGAAAGCCGCACAGGAAAAGGCTAATCTCATGGCCCGCGAGATTGGTCAATCAATCGGGCCGGCCTATTCGATTACCGAGGGCGGAGGCCCCAGCTATTCCCGCAGTAACGTCACCCAGAATACGACGACTACGATCAGTGGAGACCTTTCCGAATCCGAGAGCGCGATCGCGCCGGGCTCGATCTCGGTGACCGCGCAGGTCACGGTGAGATTCAGACTTAATTGATCGTGACAGCCAATAGCACTGAGACGATCGAATATCCCGACGGACGCGTCGAGCTAAAGCACGAAGCGTTCGAGGAGATCAGCCGCGGCTCGCTGTTTAATCGCGACCTGGCGCCGGTCAAGGTTTCCGATCGCAACTGGACCACCTATAACTATGCGGCGCTGTGGATCAGCATGGCGCACTGCATTCCGACCTACATGCTTTCGTCGGGACTGATCAGCGCCGGCATGAATTGGTGGCAAGCGTTAATCACTATCCTGCTGGGAAACACTATCG
>Ga0137442_1000021_pt1 | contig 86998 bp, 78 predicted proteins | sample EasRivERMGT266_2_FD_102329 | JGI IMG/M metagenome (GOLD analysis project Ga0137442, IMG submission 102329) | Soil microbial communities from meander-bound floodplain in the East River, Colorado, USA - East River MetaG ERMGT266_2 | ecosystem: Environmental > Terrestrial > Soil > Floodplain ... | reverse complement strand
TGGTTAGAAAGCTCTTTGGCTTTTCGCAACTGGCCTGAAAACGCCGCAGTCTCGGACTGCCAGCCTTGAGCGAGATAATCATCCGGCTTTCCCTTTAGCCATTCGATCTGTTGCTGCATCGCCGTCGCATCACCCTGCACAAAAGCAATCCGATAGAGAGTTCTGCGCATAGGCGTGGTATCGAGCTTCTGTGCCTGCGCCTGCCCGATGATTTCCTTAGCCTTATCGAGTTGATTGAGGCCTACGAAGGCGGCAGCTAACAGCGAGTAGCCGGAAGCCGAACCCGGATTGAGGCGAATCGCTTCACGCGCCGCTTCGACAGCTTTATCGAATAGTCCAAGCTCGTTGTATTTGACAGCCAGATTGTTAGGCGGCGAAGCGTCGCGCGGATACGTGCGCTTCCACAGTTCTAACGTCTCAAGATACTTCTCCAACTCTCCGGTTACGTTGTCGTAGTAACCCGCAGAGATGTAGAGCCGTTCGCGCTCGCTGACTCGATCACGCAACTCGAAGGCTTTTTGCGAGGCGGCAGCAGCAAGGTCATACTGCCTGCTGTTGTAGTACATCGATGCCATCCGAGCATAAGCGAGCGCGAAATTAGGGTCTATTTCCGTTGCGCGTTTGAGAAATGGAATAGCTTCGAGGTACTTGCTCTTTAATTGCTGTTCAACTCCCAGTGAGAAGGCCTTGAGGGCTTCAAGCGAAGAGGTCGTGGCCTGTTCAATCGGAGCGTCGAACTTCTGGATCGATTGAAGCGACTCACCCAGCTTCTCTCTTAACTTCATCGCCGCTTCGCCAAGCGCATGAAGCACCTGCTCCTTGTTTTCAGCTTCCGCCTGTTCGCTCGCAATCGCGCCACCCGTCTGCGCATTGACGGCTTCCAGCGTGATAACGTAATGGTTTCCCAAGCTCGCAATCGAACCCACGATCATTGCTTTCAATCCCTGACGCCGGCAAAGCTCAAGCCCCACATCCCTGGTCAGGCGCTCATCCGACGAGCGTCCCATGAACTTGAGCGCCTCGCGCACACGATCCTCGGAGAAGATACTTAGAAAAGGGGATTGACCGAGTTGCACAGCCAGAGCTTGCTTGAGCGTTCCGTCAAAGACAGGATCGCCGGTCGTGTTCATGTCAACCAGAAGAATTGTGTCCTTGTCGGTAAGCGTGGCGCGTTTGCGAGAAGACCAGACGAAAGCGATCGCCACCGCGATTAAGACAACCGCCAGCGCGATAACCGCAACTACGGTCTTATGCCGTTTGATCTCGCCGATGATGTACCCCGCGCTCGAAGCCCGTGTTTGCGCCGCGCTCGGCGCCGAGCCGCTCGGCTTGGCCTCGCCGGGAACCGATGTGTCAAGGATCGGCGGCCCGCCCGGAATTTCAGTATCGGCCAGCCCTGGCGTTGAGACACTGAGCGAGCCCGTCAAGGTTTCCGGACCCATCGAGCGCTCAAGCTCGGTTTGAAACTCCAGCCGCTGTTTCAGCTTCTTTAAGTCGGATTCAAGTTCCCTGATCGTTTGATAGCGCTCGTCAACGTCTTTCCGCAACGCTTTCATTACGATCCAGTCAAACTCGGCCGGCACGTTCGGCGCGAAGCGCGCTATCGGGAGCGGATCGCTTTTCGCAATCGCCACGATCACATCGGTCCTGGTCGTTCCCGCAAACGGCGGGCGGCCGGCGGCCATTTCGTACAGCACAACCCCAAGACTCCAGATATCCGTGCGGGCATCTATCGGTTTGCCGCGCGCGTGTTCTGGAGACATGTATTGCAATGTTCCCACCACGGCCCCAGCATCGGTTTGAACAAGCGTCACCGCTTCGGTGTCGGTTTCGTCCGCTGATAGAGACGCTTCAGTCAATCTGGCCAAGCCAAAATCCAGCACCTTCACGTGACCGTTGCGACGGATCATCATGTTCTCAGGTCTGATGTCGCGATGAACGATGCCCGCCGCGTGGGCTTCCTCCAACGCGCCGGCTATCTGAATCGCGATGTTCAGGACCTCCGGGAAATCCCTGGACGCGCCTGAGAGATGTTCCCTCAGCGTCATGCCGTCAATGAACTCCGTGGCAATGAAGTGCCGGCCGCCTTCGTCGCCCATTTCATAAATCGTGATGATGTTGGGATGATTGAGCGCCGAAGCAGCATACGCTTCCTGATCGAAATGGCTGAGACGATCGCGGTTTTGGGTCAACTCTTCCGGCAGCAACTTAAGTGCGACCTTGCGACCGAGCCGCATGTCTTCAGCCAGATAAACCTCACCCATTCCGCCCGCGCCGATTTTCGAGAGGATGCGGTAATTCGAAATGGTTGAATTTACGGCTAGCGTTTCGCTCATACGTTTCGTTCACCGCTGCCGACGACGCGAAGTCGGGGTCAGGTCTGCGATTCTGCTAACTTGCTTTGACGAGTTGGCTAGAAGGAATCTATTGATCCTGCCTCCTGCCGTCTGCTTAGTGCCGACTGGTTTCCTAGGCCAGCATCGCATCCATCAACCGCAAAGATCAACTACACGTTCATGCCGAGGAGTTTCAGAACATTGATGATTGAAAGTCGCAGAATCGCATCAGGCCTGACCACGGATTGTTTTAAGCGCTCCTTAGCTGATGGGGCACTAGCCCGACCGTCAGGGAGGGCTCACAAAGCGGCTGATCATTAGAGCCCTCCCTGACAGTCGGGCTAATGTCCCGTGTGCGGTAGATCCCCTTACGACTCCTCTTGCAATATTCGTTGGATTGACAAAAACCTGGATCGCTTGCTCAATGGCGCGAGCTACTTAGCTGATGGGGCACTAGCCCGACCGTCAGGGAGGGCTCAGATTACACACGAGCGACTGGCATTGGGTACTGCACGACCATGAGTGAGGCTCGCACCGATACGCACAACCTACACGACGGGGCACTAGCCCGACCGTCAGGGAGGGCTCACTGCCATTCGCATGAGAAACTTCGATGACAATCAATTTCCGCTCGCGTACTTGATCACGTTCAGGTGGTACGGCACGTGGTTGCATGGTGACCAACGCGGATCGTATCGCCGCAACTCTCGCTTGTTGTCAGGCGTATCGCGCGTTCCTTCAAGGCCCGGCCTGGAAACTGCAGAGCGTCAACAACTCAAACACGCCTCGATAACCCTTAATAACAGACAGCGCGCAATAGTAGAGCAAGCTGTTCGAGACGTCTGCAAACATCGAAGGTATCGAATGCGCGCGATCAATGTTAGAACGAATCATGCTCACTCAGTTGTTTCTGCGCTCAGTTATCCGGAACCAATTCTCGATGCTTTCAAGTCGTACGCGACAAGAGCATTGCGAGCAGCGGGATTATTGTCAGCTGAGGTCAAACCTTGGGCACGTCACGGAAGTACGATCTATCTCTGGAAGGAAAGAGATGTGGAGAAAGCAGTTGAGTATGTGCTGCTGGGTCAGGATCATGAATTCTCGCTTGATTGAGCCTGGCAATTGAGCCCTCCCTGACGGTCGGGCTAGTGCCCCGTCTGACTGGAGCCCTCCCTGACGGTCGGGCTAGTGCCCCGTCTGACTGGAGCCCTCCCTGACGGTCGGGCCAGTGCCCCGTCTGACTGGAGCCCTCCCTGACGGTCGGGCTAGTGCCCCGTCTGACTTGAGCCCTCCCTGACAGTCGGGCTAATGTCCCTTAACCTTTACAATATTTCCCGCTGCCGTTCGTCTACAGTAATGGATGGATGAGCCGCCGAGCACACGCGTGATGAACGAGCAAGGCTTCGAACAAGATAGGCAAATCTCCGAAATCGTCGCGGAAGAACGATCCCGGCTGCGTAATTTCATCCGCCGGCGGGTGGCGGACCCTGCGGACGCCGAGGACATCCTGCAGGAGGTTTTCTACAAACTGGTAGAAGCCAATCGTTTGCTGATGCCGATTGATCACGTTACGGGGTGGCTTTTTCGCGTCGCGCGCAATCGCATCACGGATCTTTTCCGCAAGAGCAAGAGAAGGGAAGCGACGTTTAGCGACGCAGCGCGCCATGACTCTAGCGACTTTGGCGGCGAAGACGGCGAGCTGCTCGGGATCGAAGATCTTTTGCCATCGCCCATCGACCTATTGGGGGCCGGGCCGGAAGCGCGCTACGTCCGCAGCGTGCTGCTTGATGAGCTGGAACTTGCGATTGACGAACTGCCCAACGATCAACCAATGAGCCAGCGTGAAGTATTCATCGCTCACGAACTCGAAGGGCGCAGCTTCAAAGAGTTGTCGGCAGAAAGCGGTGTGAACACGAACACCCTACTCTCGCGCAAGCGCTACGCAGTGCTTCATCTGCGCGAACGATTGCAGAGCATTTACGACGAATTTACGAATAAGTGAGGAACCAAAACATGAACGACAGACAGAAGAGACTGAAGCGACTGATTTGGATCGCTCCTGCGGCGATCCTGGGGATGGTGATCTTCGCCTGGCTCGGCGGCCAACTGGTGATGCAACTGTGGAACTGGCTGGCGCCGGCGTTGTTCGGATTGCGGCAAATCACCTTCTGGCAGGCTCTCGGCCTGCTGGCTCTCTGCCGGATACTATTTGGAGGATTTGGTTTTTCCGGCTCTCATCGCTCCAGGTCGCGGCGGCGAATGGACGAGCGCTGGGAAAAGATGACGCCGGAGGAGCGCGAGAAGTTCCGCCAGGGGCTTCATGATCGCTCGGGGCGCACGACGCCGCTGGATTCGAATCCGCGTGCGTGAGCGCAGGTAGGCCGGCCCGGTCGCACACGATTCGACTCGCGCTGCAATATCGACTTCATTAAAGCCAAAGGGAGAGCGAACATGAACTCAACTGCGTGCGCACCTTCTGAGCAAAACTTCCAGAGGAGGAAATGAAATGACAATCAGCACCATCGACGAGTCACAACGCAAGGCTGCAAGAGTCGCGGGATTTACTTGCCTATTCGCGATGGCGATCGTGGTCTTTGCTCATTATGGTATCTCCTCGCAGCTCATGGTTTTGGGCAATGCTGCGGAAACTGCTCGGAATATCGTGGCGCACGAAACCCTATTTCGTATCAGCATCGCCTGCTATCTGATTCACGGTGCCGGCGTTGTAGTACTGCTCACCGCGCTCTACGTAATTCTCAAGCCAGTCAATCGGGGCCTTGCATTGCTGGCGGCATTCTTCCGGCTGGTATATGCCTTGATGTGGGTTGTTATTGCGTTCAATCTTCTTGAGGTTCTGCGGCTCCTGGGTGGCGCTGATTACTTGCGAGTATTTGAAGCAGATCGATTGCAGGCCCTGGCGAGGCTACACCTTGGCAGGGGTTTCGACGCGTATTACGTTGGCTTGCCGTTTTATGGATTGGCATCCACAGTTTGCAGCTACTTGTTGTTTAAGTCGAGCTATATCCCAAAAGGATTGGCTGCCTTTGGTGTGATCTCGTCTTTATGGTGCGCGGCGTCTGCTTTCGCCTTTATCATTTTCCCCAACTTCGGCCAGGCAGTGAACCTGTACTCGCTCGATTCGCCGATGGCTCTCTTCGAAATGGCAACGAGTTTTTGGCTTCTGTTTAAGGGATTAAGGCCATATCGCAAAACTGAGCCGGAGAAGGGAAGCGGATAAGCACACTGGTGAGTCTCCATCCGCTTCAATATGTCGTCCAACACTTTCACCGCCTCGATACGCCCGGATAATCGGGATGAGTCGCGGTGAATCCATTCCTGCGATTGGTTTCCTCTCTCTTCTGTGCCCTGCTAAGATCTGACCTTCGATGACCAGGAAGAAAGCCCCGAAGGAAGCGGCCCCAGCCACCCCAAAAAAAGAAGAGCAGCCTGGTTCTTTGCTCGCTGCTTCCAGGCTGCGGTTGCCGGCCGGACTGCTGATCGCCGGCGTGATCACCGCGGCGATCTGGTTCTTCGTAGTTTATCGCCGCGCGAATGACACGGCGCCGACCCAGAGCGCGACAAAGATCAATGCCTCGTACGTCGATAACCAGATTTGCGCAGAGTGTCATCAGAAAGATTTTCAGGACTGGACGGGTTCAGATCATCAACTGGCGATGGCGCCCCCCAGCGACCAGTCGGTGCGGGGTGATTTCAATGATTCCCAGTTCAGCAACTATGGCGTGACCTCTCGCTTCTTCAAGAGAGACGGCAAGTTCTTTGTCAACACGGAAACCGGCGATGGAAGTCTCGCTGATTTCGAGATCAAGTACACCTTCGGCATCAGGCCGCTACAGCAGTATCTGATCGAGGTCCCCGGTGGACGGATGCAGGCACTGGGCGCCGCCTGGGACACGAACAAGCGGCGCTGGTTCCACCTCTACCGGAACGAGAGAATAAAGCCCGACGACTCTTTGCACTGGACCAGGCTATATCAGAACTGGAACCTGATGTGCGCCGATTGCCATTCAACAAATCTGAAAAAGAACTACGATCCGCAAACCGAAACCTACAAGACAACCTGGGACGTCATCAACGTCAGTTGCCAATCGTGTCACGGGCCCGGTTCGGCTCACGTTGAATGGGCGCGCCGGCGTGTACCCCGGACCAGCAACAAGAGTGAAGCGATTGGACTGGTGGTAAATCTGAAATCGGGAGAACCGCACGATCAGGTGACGGCCTGTATGCCCTGTCACTCTCGGCGTGCTCGGCTGACTGCCGACGACTGGCTTGGCCGCCCTTTCCTCGATACCTTCTTGCCGGCGTTGCTCGAGCCCACGCTCTATCACGCAGACGGGCAAATACTGGAGGAGGACTACGAATATGGATCTTTCCTCCAAAGCAAGATGTACAACGACGGCGTGCGCTGTGTGGATTGTCATAACGCGCACACCTTGAAGTTGAAAGCCGAAGGCAATGCTCTGTGCGTTCAATGCCACTCAGAGCGAGCCGATCGGCGCTTCCCGAAACTAATACCGAAAGTCTATGACACTCCCACTCATCATTTTCATAAGGCGAACTCTCCCGGCGCACTGTGTGTCAATTGTCACATGCCCGCGAAGAATTACATGGTCGTAGATCCACGCCGCGATCACAGCTTTCGCATTCCGCGGCCGGATCTGTCGGTTAAGATCGGAACACCCAATGCCTGTACCACCTGTCACAAAGTGAAGACGCCGCAGTGGGCTGTCGAGGCGGTGGCGAAATGGTATGGCCTAAATCGGAGACAAGAGTCCCACTTTGGTGAAGTGATTGCGGCTGCACGGGCCGGGAAACCAGAGGCCGGGGCAAAATTGATAGCACTGATCCATGATGCAAACATGCCGGCAATCGTGCGCGCGACAGCTTTGAAGTTGTTGCGAAGCTACGGGCCGGAGGCAAACCAGGCGATGATCGATGCGACGAAGGATCCAGATCCGCTCGTGCGCGTTACTGCCGTCGACGGACTTGATCGATTGACCCCGGATCAAAAGCTCGCCGTAGTTACTTCATTGGTGAGTGATCCTATTCGCGCCGTGCGGATTCAGGCGGCCCGCGTGCTGTGTGGCGCACCCATCGATCGGCTTGAACCGGGTCGTCGCCAGGAGTTTGAGTCAGCGCTGGCCGAGTACAAGCTGGCGCAGCTCTATAACGCGGATATGCCCAGCGCCAATCTCAACCTCGCCCAGGTCGAAACAAGTTTGAAGCAGTTTGACAGCGCGGTCGAGCATTACAAGACCGCGATCCGTTTGGACCCTGAATTCATGCCCGCGCGAGTCAACCTGGGAAACCTCTATAACCAGTTGGGCCGCAATGCCGACGCGGAAACCGAGTTTCGAGCGGCAATCGGGCGGGCGCCGAATAACGGCGACTTACATTACTCGCTGGGTCTGTTGCTGGCCGAAGGAAAACGGCTCAACGAGTCGGCTGCGGAGCTGGGGAAGGCTGCAATGCTGCTGCCCGATCGCCCGCGCGTCCAATACAACTACGCGCTCGCCTTACAGCAAAATGGGAAGATGAAAGAAGCCGAAGGCCCGTGGCTGCGAGCTTATCAACTCAACTCGCAAGACCCCGACGTGGTAAATGGCCTGGTGCTCTTCTACGCCCAGCAGGAAAAATGGGACCAGGCCCTGCCCTATGCTCAAGCGCTGGTAAGACTCACGCCGGGCGCTCCCGGACCAATGCAGATGCTCAAACGAATTGAAACACATCAGTCTGGGCAACGCTCGCGGTAGGCTCGAGCAAGCGCTTCAGCATCAGCAGGCCCGTGCGTTCGTCGCCGTCGCCGAGCGGTGGTTTGGCCGCATCAGTCCACGAGCGATTTTTCCCGCAGAACCTTGGGAAACTTTCCACATAACGAGAAGATCGAGGCACGCGTTTGTGGGCTTTTGATCGGCGGCCCATCCCGGCATGTCCGTTGCGTCGCTTTTGAAAAGGATTGGACTGGAATAACGAGGAAACGCAATTGAACTTGCCGATGATCCCGCCTGGGCGGTTGAGCAACTTGCTAAGGCACCGCAAAACGATGACAAGCAGGAGGCTTCTTAAAATGAAATTTTGTGTTCGAGTGGTAACCATATTGTCGATTTGTGTTCTTGCAGGAGGTTCGGTTTTTGGCGCCAAGATTAAGAAGAGAAACGGCCAGGTGCTGGAGGGAGAAATCCAGGGCGCGCTCTTGCTGAAGGGCAAAGGGTGGCAAATCAGGGTCGGCCGGAATCTCGAATATGTGTCCAGCTATCTCCTGGTGAGCGGTAAAGAGATCGATTCCATTGATGAAGAAGGGATACATATATCTCAGTCCGGTGTGGTTCTGCTCCAACTAGTCGGTAATCAGAATCGGCCACCTTACGATTCCGAGGTCCTGAAGGCAGTGAGCTCGTACCTGGCCAAGAGTGGATCCCCGGGTGAAGCCGGCCTGAGCACACCGACGAGCCGCGGCCCGCTATTGGTGCTCATCGCCTTGCCAGCGATGAAAAAGAGTGCCGGTCACAAGGAAGCTCTCAGAGTTATGGGAGGAGCGTCCGGCAAGAGAGCCCAGGCCTTAGTTGAGAAAGCCATCGAGCTCGAGGAACTCTTTTCAGAGAAATACTCCAAGGCCACACCCAATGCCGATGGCAAGCTGATCTCAAGCTGGCAGGAGAGGTTGCTTGGCGAGGAAAAGGACGGTCAACTGATGCGCGCCATACGTCTGAAGACCGGAGAGGGTGTTGTAGCGATACCGATACAAGAAATAGTAGCTTTCGGCCAATGAGTCAGAGGCGATTCGATGATCCTTCCTTTACAGATTTCGTTTCGTAACATGAAGCATTCTGAAGCTGTGGAGGCCCGTGTCCGCGAAGAGGCGGCAAAGCTCGAGACCTTTTACGAAGGGATAATGCGTTGCCGCGTCGTGGTTGGCCTTCCACACAAACACCGAACGAAAGGAGGCCTCTATCACGTGCTCATCGATTTGACCGTGCCGGGCGGCGAACTTGTCGTCAAACATGACCCAAGCTTGCATGCTTCTCTGCAGCAGGTCGAGTCGGAAAAGACACGGAAGCGATCCGAGGCGCATGCCGCACACAAGGACATCTTCGTCGTGATTAGAGACGCCTTCAAGGAGGCACGCAGGCAGTTGCAGGAATACGCGCGCCGAGCGCGCCGGCAGACCAAACTCCATGTGCCGATGCCGGCGGGGCGTGTAAGCAAGCTGTTTCCTGACGAGGACTACGGCTTTCTTGAAACTGCGGATGGACGTGAAGTCTACTTTCATCGCCACAGCGTTCTGAATCGCGCCTTCGATCGCCTGAAGATTGGATCGACCGTGAGCTTCACGGAGGAGATTGGTGAGAAAGGGGCCCAGGCGAGCACGGTAAGACGCCTGCGGACCAATCGTGCACTGGCACTTCACGCTTGAAGGGAGACGAAAATGACAACGCTTAGATCGACCCTGAATCCGGAAGAGCAACCTGACTTAATTGAAGGCCCGACGAGATACAAGATTGGACCAAACCAATGGGAATTGGTTTGCGCGGTCTGCCATGAGAGCTACTATGTCGACGGTCTGAATGATACCTGACGAATCGCCCGATCTTCAGTCGAGATCGCCAAGGTGAATCTAGTGTCGTGTCTCAGAAATTCGCTTAATTGATCACTCACCGGGGCACCAGTGCAGCGTCTCGAAAATGGCTTTACAATAAGGAACCATGCTCAAATGTTTTCATGAATGAAAAAAGAGTTTTGAGTTTCGTGATTTTTCGTTTGATTTAGTGGATCGTATTCCGCGCACAAGGACGATCCACGAAATCACACGAAACGGCACGAAGAGAACTCACTGTAAAGTCAATTGAGAGACATTACACTAGCTAGCCCGACCGTAAGGGAGGGCTCAGTCTTTACACGCCGCTAACACATGAGCCCTCCCATACGGTCGGGCTAGTGCCCCGTTGGCATGCCCCGCTTTTGGGGTACGCGCGTTGCCCTTTACTGAAAGCGACTTAGGAACCATAGTGTGGAGCTGCGCGAAGAGACCCAGCGTGGCGCCCATGAGGATCAGGTTTGAAAGCCGAGGGAGAAGGTTGCAGCGATCGATTAGTTAACATGACTGTCGAAAACACCAGTTTTTGTCAGCGAGTTGCCGAAGCGGCCAGTGTTCGTCCCGACAAGGTGGCGATGATGCTGATCGAGCCGAAGGGCATCGAGACAATTACCTTCGGCTCAATGCTCGCCCAAATTCTCAGCATTGCTTATCGCCTCGGTCAGGAGCAGATCGCCTTTGGTGATCGCGTGGCGATCATCGGTGAAAACCATCCGAATTGGGCCCTCGCTTATCTGGGAATCATTTATCGCGGAGCCGTAGTGACGCCGCTCGATCCGGCGGCGGCGACAGTAGCGCTCGCCGCCTTCTTAAAGGATTCGGAAGCGAAGCTCGCCTTTGTCTCACCATCTTCCCTGGAGAAGTTCCGCGCCGCCTGCGAACAAATGGGCCGCAAGATTCCGGCGGTAGCCCTGCGTCCCCTGCAAGAACCAGATGGCTTGGCCCGATTCGAGGATTGGGCGCACACGTCGGTGCCGGAAGAATTCATCGCCGCTCCGCCACCTGCGAAGCCGGACGATCTCGCGCTGTTGATATATACATCCGGGACAACCGGAGTGCCGAAGGCAGTGCCGCTCACGCACGGAAATATTTACGCCGAAAGCGACAAGATCCAAGAGGTTCTGCACATCAGCGATCGAGAGGTTATCCTCGGTCTGCTGCCGCTCTTCCATAACTATACACAGATTGTGAACCTCTGGCTGGCCGCGATCATAGGCGCTCGTGTCGTTTACCTCACTGAGTTGAGCAGCGCTGAGATTGAACGCGGACTAAAGGAGAGTGGCGCCACCGCCCTCGTCGGCGTGCCACGCCTGTGGTATCTCTTTCACAAGAAAATCTTCGACGTCGTCCGCAGTAAACCAATACCGGTCAGGGCCTTATTCCAAGCCATGCTGACGATCAACGGATGGCTGCGCGACCTGGCCGGGTTCAACGCGGGTCCGCTTTTCTTCAGGCGTATCCATGAATCTTTCGGCGGGAAGCTGCGCCTTGCGGTCTCAGGCGGCGCCAGCTTTGACGCCGATGTCGCGCGAGATTTTCATCGCCTGGGTTTCACCATCTTGCAGGGATACGGCCTGACTGAGACCAGCGGAGCAGCTACGGTAACGCGCTTCGAAGATAACAAGATCGGCTCGGTTGGTACTCCGCTGAATGGCGTGGAAGTGAAGATTGACGAGCCCAATGAACAAGGCATCGGCGAAGTGCTGATTCGCGGGCCGGTTGTGATGTCGGGTTACTACCGAAACCCCGACGCTAATCGCGAAGCTTTCACCCCGGACCGATGGTTTCGATCAGGCGATCTGGGACGATTCGATCGCGGCGGGCACCTTTACATAGTCGGCCGCAAGAAGGACGTGATCAAATTGCCTTCGGGTAAGAATGTTTTCCCTGAAGATGTTGAAGCACACTACGAACAATCCCCGTTCGTCAGTGAGGTTTGCGTGCTCGGCGTGAAAGACGACGCGAGCCAGTTCAAAGGAGCTGAGAAGCTCTGTGCAGTCGTAGTCCCCAATTTTGAGTATCTGAAAGCGCAGCACATCGCCAATTCGCGTGAATGGGTTGTCTGGGAGTTGGAGAACCTCGGACGTGAACTGCCGGAGTACCAACGCGTGCACGATTTTGTGCTTCGCGCCGAGCCGTTGCCGCGGACAACGACACGCAAAGTGCGCCGGTTCGAGTTGAAAGACCAGCTCAAGATCGCTGCTCAGCCAACCCGCGAAACGAAGGACGTTGTTTTCACTGCGAGCGATCAAGTACTGATGGAGTCTCTAGCTGGACTGGCAATTGCCACCGCGATTAGACAGCACGTGACGGAGATCGAAGTTATTCATCCAGGAATGAATCTCGAGATTGATCTGGGGCTTGATTCACTCGCCCGCGCCGAATGCATCGCCAGCATGGAACAAACCCTGAGCATCGAGTTTAAGCCGGAAGAGGTGACGCGCCTCCATAATGTCGGTGAAGTGATTGAGTTGGCGAATGCAATCAGCCGCAAGCCATCGCCGCCGGCAGTTGGCACGGAAAGGTCCGGTGAGGCTCTGGCGGCTCGTGAATTCTCCTGGCACGACATACTCAGCACTGCTTCTTCCGACCTTGCTGAAGTGCAACCGATTTTGAAACCTAAGCCGGCCATCGCTCTGTTTGCTTACCTGGTTTTGCGACTTGTTTACCTCGGGGCGCGCGTGTTTTTCCGGATGGAGGTGAAGGGTAGCGAAGTCCTGACGCGGCTAAAACCGCCATATCTAATCTGCCCAAACCATCAGAGTTACATCGATCCGCAGCTTGTCTGCTCGAATTATCCGCTCAGCGTGCTCGAGAACGGTTTTCATGTGGGAGCTGCGATCTACTTTCGGAACGCCGCCATGGCCCAGTTGGCACGATTGATCAACGTCGTGCCGATCGATCCAGACTTGCAACTTCTCCGGGCCATGCGCGCCGGCGCCGCCGGACTTAGGGCCGGCAAGATTCTCAATATCTATCCTGAAGGCCAGCGCTCCTTTCATGGTCAACTTCAGGAGTTTAAGAAGGGAGCCGCGATATTGGCGACCGAGTTGAACGTGCCGATTGTGCCGGTGGCCATAGATGGAGCGGATCGCATCTGGCCGCGCAAATCGTGGCGCTTCCGCCTGGCTAAGGTCAAGATCAGCTTCGGTGAACCGATCGAACCGCGGAAGGTTGCGCCGGATGAGAACGATGAAGAGATCAGCTACGAGAAGGTAACGGTGCTACTGAAGGAAAGAATTCAGCGAATGCTCGATGAAATGCGTAAAGATTAACCGGCCATTTCGCCTTTGGGCCCGCGGAAAGAGGGGACGACTGCCCCCGGCTTTTATGCAGATGGACGACGCACGATCTCAACCGAACAGTTCGCATGCGTTACTACTGCCAGCGAAACCGAGCCCAGAAGGAAGCGCTCGATTCTTCCCCCGCCATGTGAGCCAAGGACGATCAGGTCTGCCTTGAACGCTTCGGCTTCGTCAAGAATCGCTTGCTTTGGCGATCCTCCCACGACCTTAGTTGCGACCTTCAGTTTGGCGCCTTCTTTTCCCGCGCGAAGTTTCCGCTCGGCAGTTTTCACGGTTTTGCGCGCCTGGGCCTGCGCCTGCTTTTGAACTTCGTCGTCGAAATCCACACCTGCCCACGGCACGGCGATGGGAAAAGTCGGTACTTCAAATACCGAGAGAACTCGGACCTCGGTTCCTTTCGGAAAAGGCCGTTGTGCGATCTCGTCCACTGCGGCGTCGCCGTATTCCGATCCGTCTGTAGCCAATACAATTCTCATTGTCTTCTCACCTTCCGTGTTTCCTCAGGAGCAATGCCAACTTACGATGGTGACTCCCGGTTTGCCAGAGCTTCAAATTCCCAGATACGCCAACGAATCGATCGCCTGGCGCATCAGCCGAGTGATTTGCGGGTGAGAGGCTTCAAGCTTGGCCACATCCTCGCTGAGTCGCTCGCCCAAACTGCGGTAATGATGCGGCTGGCTCTCGTTCCTGTTGAGCAACTCATGAATATCATTGGCCAACGTCTGCAGAAGTTCGCGCTGTTGTGTGTCGAGAGCATCGGCCTGTTGAATTTCGGCCTGTAAACGTTCCAGTTGCGTTCGCAGTTGTTCGTTGTTCATCCTTTTTCCCTGTTCAGGCTGACTCCAGTCTTATCATAGACGATCGCGACCATTCCCATCGCGGCTAGTTTACTAAATTCCTCGGCGGCATGTGCGCTTTTTACCAGAGTTTGAGCACATTTCCGCAGCCTCGTAATTGCTACGGCAAGATCACCTGCCTCAGCGAGCGATTTTCGCATTGCGAGGACAAGATCGCGGGCTGGTTTGAGGGAACGAATCTTGCCTTGTGCGATAGCGCACCCTCAGGCGAAATAGCGTCGAACAAAGAGGCTTGGTCTGAGACATTTCCCACCGGAGCTTAAGGAGGATCAGACTTATGAAAACGCAAGAGATTCCAAGAGCGGAATGGCCGGCATTCTTTGATAGTTTTACCCGTCGATACGAAGGATGGCTGGCTGACGTGGAGGTCTTCGGATCAGAGATTGGCAGCCAGATGGCGGAGCAAGGGCTGCCGCTGGAAGGTATTACTGCTGAGCTGGGAAACGGCAAGCCGGACAGGATCGAAATCATGTTGGGCGCCGAACCAGACGATCACATCACGCACATGATCGCTGCACCATCACAGGTCAGCGTTGAGAAGACCGACGAAGGCGCTGACGCGGCGCTGGCGATCAAAGCGCCGGACGGAACCACAACCCTGCTTCGCTTTCGCGCGGTGATGCTACCGGAGTTGGTTGATGCGATAGCCTCGTAGAGTTCGCGAGCGCGCGCAAACTCGCGAGCGCTCCGAAACGCCGGGGCAGTCTTTCAATTTATCAAGGCGGGCAGGTTCTTGTCGGAAACCGCCGCGGGCTGTGCGTCCTTGACCGGTTGGCGGTTGGCCGCAGAGTCGAGCGCGGCTTCGGCTTCCAATATCAAGTGAGTGGTTTGGAGGACAGTGTCGGGGTTGAGCGAGATTGAGGTGATGCCTTTTTCCACCAGGAAGCGCGCGAATTCGGGATAATCCGAAGGCGCCTGCCCGCAGATACCAATCTTCTTGCCATTACGGTGGGCCGCGTCGATGACCATTTCGACCATCTTTTCAACCGCGGCATTGCGCTCGTCGAAGAGATGGGCCACCATTTCAGAATCGCGATCGAGGCCGAGCGTTAGCTGCGTCAGATCATTCGACCCGATTGAATACCCATCAAAGACCTGCAAAAACTCGTCCGCCAAAACAACGTTGGAAGGCAGTTCACACATCGCGTAGATCTCCAATTCGTGCTCGCCTTGTTTCAAACCTAACTCGGCCATCAGCGCGATGACTCGCTCTGCTTCTTCGACGGTGCGGCAGAAGGGAATCATCGCCTTGACGTTGACCAGTCCCATCTCGTCGCGCACCCGTTCGAGCGCGAGACATTCCAGATGAAAGCCTTCGCGATAACGCTCGTCGTAATAGCGCGACGCGCCGCGAAAGCCGAGCATCGGATTCTCCTCGGTGGGCTCAAACTCCTGCCCGCCTATGAGCATGGCATATTCGTTCGACTTGAAATCCGACATGCGCACAATTACCGGCTTCGGATAGAACGCCGCAGCGATGCGGGCGATGCCCTCGGCCAGGCGACGCACGAAGAACTCGCGTGGATCTTCTTCGCCGATGCGGCGCCCGATCTCGCGCACCACCTCGGGGTTCTGCAAGTGCGGATATTTAACCAGCGCCATCGGGTGAATGCCGATGTGATTGTTGATGATGAACTCCAGGCGGGCCAGCCCAACGCCGTCGTTCGGCAAGGCCGCAACCGCAAAAGCATGATCCGGATCGCCGACATTCATCATCACCTGCGTTCGTGGTCGTTGCTCTTCAACCACGGCGCGCCGTTCGACGACAAAATCGATCGGACCTTCGTAGATATTTCCGCGCGCGCCTTCTGCGCAGGAAACCGTCACCGTAGTCCCGGTTTGCAGTGCCTGGGTTGCGTTACCCGTGCCCACGATGCAAGGCAGGCCCAGCTCGCGGCTGATGATGGCGCTGTGACACGTGCGTCCGCCGTGCTCAGTGACTATCGCCGCCGCCTTTTTCATGATCGGTTCCCAGGCGGGATCGGTCATCGAGGTCACCAGCACGTCGCCGCCCTGGAACTCGGCGAGATGATCCGGATCGGCGAGCACATGAACCCGGCCCTGTCCGATCCTTTCCCCGACAGCAATTCCCGAGACCAGCGGCGCGCCGTGTTCGCCCGTCAACTTGAAAGTCTCGATGTAGTTTTCGCGGTTCGTGGCGTGAACTGTTTCGGGCCGCGCCTGTAAGATATGAAGTTCGCCGGTGTAACCATCCTTGGCCCATTCGATGTCCATTGGCGTCGGCCGCCCGGCGCGCTCAGAATAGTGGGCTTCGATGATGCAGCCCCAGTTTGCCAGTTGCAAAACTTCGTAGTCACTGAGACAAAAGCGGCCTCGTTGGGCTTCCACTACAGCGCGCGTGCGCGTACCGCGCCCATCAAGACCGTAAATCATCATCACTTCTTTGCTGCCCAGATGGCGACTGACGATCGGACGCGCGCCCGTCAGCAAAGTCGGCTTGAAAACCACCCATTCGTCAGGTGTTGCCATCCCCTGGACGATCGCTTCGCCCAGACCCCACGCCCCGTTAATGACCACCGCATCGCGAAACCCAGATTCGGTGTCGAGCGTGAACATAACCCCAGAGCAGGCCTGGTCCGAACGCACCATCGGCTGCACGCCGATCGCCAGCGAGACGTCAAAGTGATCAAAGCCGCGCGCCTCGCGGTACGAGATGGCGCGATCTGTCCAGAGAGAGGCAAAGCAGCGATGGCACGCGTCGATCAGTCGATCGTCGCCGCGGACGTTCAGGATTGTGTCTTGTTGTCCGGCAAAGGAAGCATCAGGCAGATCTTCGGCAGTCGCGGAAGACCGCACGGCGACTTCGGGCGTGCGACCAAGGCGAACGCACAAGCGCCGGAACCCGTCGAGGATGGCCTCGTTCACCGGTTCAGGCAGCGGCGTGTCCAGCATCAGCGCCCGCGCCTGGCGGCCCACCGCGTTCAGCGCATTCATGTCGTTGTAGTCGAGGCCGCTCAGCAATTCGCGCAGACGTCCCCGGAGGCCGTTCGTCTCCAGCAGTTGGCGATAAGCTTCACTGGTCGCGGCAAAACCATCGACCGCACGAACGCCACGCGGCGCCAGCGCGCGAAGTAGCTCACCAAGACTCGCACACTTGCCGCCGACAAGCTGCACGTCGTCCGCGCCGACGTCGCTCAGGTCCAGCACGAGTGGTTTGGAAGTCTTTTTCATCTAGTCCTCTCCAGGTGGCTTTGACTCAGTTGGGACCATGTTTCAGCCGCGCCGAACCGAGGAACAAAGCCTGTAAGTTAGAGTTTTTCTGCTGCCAACTCTCCCGGCAGACATTATCACGGATACGGCCAAGTCGTTATGGGAGTCTATTTGGTATTGTCAGGTCAACAGGCCGAAAGACGCAATATGAGTGCTAACCTCAGAGCCGGGAGCGCTGGCTTAAACAATGGCCATAGTGTTGGGCGGCGCTACGAGGTATCTTCTTGGCAGCTTGTTTATAGTAATTGTTCCGGAAGTGAGTTAAAGATAATGACAAACCATGCAGAGAGCCTGCTCGTCACTCTTGCAGACGGCATCAAGCGCATCACCATCAATCGCCCCGAGCGGCGCAACTCAGTTGATTTAGAGACGGTCGCGATGATTCGCGATGCGATCGGACAATCCGCGGAGGATGGCACCCGCGTGGTTATTCTGACGGGAGCGGGAGAGTCCTTCTGCGCCGGCGCGGATCTGGCGTTTACGACTGAACGCGACATTGCAGATTTCGATGTGACAAAGTCCCTGCGCGAGGGCGTCAACCCAACTATCCTCGCGATGCGTGCTCTGCCGGTCCCGATCATCGCGCGCGTTCATGGTCACGCGGTGGGAGTGGGCTGCAACTACGCGCTGGCTTGTGACATCATCGTGGCTTCGGAACAGGCGCTCTTTGGTCAGGTCTTCGTTAAGATTGGTTTGATGCCGGATGGCGGCGGCACGTTTTTCCTGCCGCGGCTGGTGGGTTATCACAAGGCGTTTGAGTTGATGGCCACTGGAGATATCATCACCGCCCAGGATGCGTTTCAACTGGGCATGGTCAACAGAATCGTCCCATTCGCCGAGCTTGATGCAACGGTTGACGCGCTCGCGGTGCGGCTCGCCACATCTCCGCGCGTGGCCCTGGCGAAAATCAAGGCCGGACTAAATCATGGCGCTGGATCGGATCTGGCGGGCGCGCTCGACTTTGAGGCTCTCAACCAGAATGCGTGCTTCCATTCAACGGACTTCATCGAAGGGGTGACTGCGTTCATGCAGAAACGCAAGGCGGTGTTTGGTTAGAGAGAGCAGAAGTTAGAGGTCGGAGATCGGAGGTCAGAGGTCAGAAGTCAGAAGTCAGAAGTCAGAGGTCAGAAGTCAGTAGGAAGCTCTGATCAAGTACCGCGAAGCGGTTGCAACCTCCAGCCCAGGGTTGCCGTCGCGGCTACCCTGGGTATCGAATTCCAATCCGCCTCAACCCCGATGGGGTTGCGTCCTCTTTCACCCCCCTGATCCCGACGTAGCCGCCGAGCCGGCAACGTTGGGCTGGAGGTCAAGACCGCTTCGCGGTATCTCGGTGCATCGTGCCGCGTTTCTGAGTATTATGGAGCACTTCTGTGCACCGGAGCGGTGACTTCTGACTTCCGATCTCTGCTCTCTACCATGTCCGATTCATCTGACACAAAACCTGTGCGCGCGAGCGAGCATCTCGATTGGGATGCGCTGGCCGCTTATGCGCGCCCAAAGCTGGCCGCCTTGCTCGGCGAACGGTTTGACGATTCGTCGCCATTGACAGTTGAGCAGTTTCACGGTGGCCATTCAAACCTGACTTACCTGCTGCGGTTCGGCGGACAGGAATTTGTGATGCGCCGTCCGCCCTTCGGGCCAGTGGCGCTGAAGGCCCACGACATGGCCCGCGAATATCGTATTCTCGAAGCCATCCACCCGGTCTTCCCACTCGCGCCGCGCGCGTTTGTCCTCTGCGACGACGAAAGTGTCATTGGTTCGATCTTTTACATCATGGAGCGCCGGCACGGACTGGTGATTCGTTCTGACGAGCCGACGGAGCTCGCCAATCGGCCGACGGAGCGGCGCCGCGTTAGTGAAGCGATGGTCGCTGCGCTGGCAGCCCTGCACAACGTCTCGATCAGCGCGCCGAACTTGTCGGCACTCGGTAAGCCCGCCGGGTTCGTCGAGCGTCAGGTGAGTGGTTGGGGCGAGCGCTGGAAGCGATCGCAAACCAGCGAGCTACCGGAGATGGACATGCTCGCGAGTTGGTTGACGGCACATCTCCCGTCTGACCCGGCCAGGCCGACGCTGGTCCACGGCGACTTCAAACTGGACAACGTAATGCTGGATGCAAAAGACCTCGGGCGCATCGTCGCGGTTTTCGATTGGGAGATGAGCGCGGTCGGCGACCCGTTGGTCGATCTGGGCATACTGCTTTGCTACTGGGTGCATACCGCAACGACCTCCCAACGCGATGCCCTGACTTCGGTGACGAATCGGACGGGTTGGTTTACGCGCGCAGAGATCCTCGAACGCTATGCTGCACAGACGGGCTTCGATCTAACAAACATCACTTTCTATGAAGTGTTTGCCGTCTTCAAACTCACCGTGGTGCTGCAACAGATCTTTTTCCGGTATCATCGCGGCCAGACGGACGACGCACGCTTCGCGACGCTCGACGAGCGCGTGACGTGGCTAGCGCGCATCGGCGCGGCGCTGGTTGAGTAGTATCCTAATGTGGCTTTGCGGTGTTTTTGCTCGAACAAGAACGATCCACGAAATCACACGAAACGGCACGAACCGGGACCATTTCACTTCGTGTAGTTTCGTGGATCGTTTTACCTTTCGTCGCGCTTAAGTATGCCACTTAAGTATCATTAGCGCCTTTGCGTGAAATATCACCGAACGAAGAGAACATTTCTCGCAAAGGCGCAAAGAGGATCGGAAGGCGCAAAGGGAATTAAGACGCTACCTATAAAGGAGAAAACTTGCACTTTGAATTCTCAGATAAAGCGAAAGACTTCCAGCAACGCCTGACGGCTTTCATGGAGGCTCATATCTATCCCAATGAGCAGCGATACCATGACGAGATTGAAGGGGACGAGATTGAACAGCAACGATGGTCGCCGCCGCGGATAATTGAAGAGCTAAAACCGTTGGCCCGCGCCGAAGGCTTGTGGAACCTGTTCCTGCCTGATGACGAACGCGGCGCGGGACTAACCAACCTGGAGTATGCGCCCCTGTGCGAAATCATGGGCCGCAGCCCAATGGCCGCCGAAGTATTCAACTGCTCCGCGCCGGATACCGGAAACATGGAAGTGCTCGCTCGTTACGGCAGCCCCGAACAGAAGGAGCGCTGGTTGCAACCGCTGCTCGCGGGCGAAATCCGCTCGTGCTTCGCCATGACCGAACCCGCGGTCGCCTCGTCGGACGCCACGAACATCGAGGCGAGTATCGTTCGGGATGCAGACGAGTATGTCATCAACGGCCGGAAGTGGTGGGCATCGGGGGCGGGCGATCCGCGCTGCCAGATCATCATCTTCATGGGCAAGACAAATCCCCAAGGACGGCGTCATGAACAGCAGTCGATGATCCTGGTGCCGATGAACGCGCCGGGAGTTAAGTTGGAACGCATGCTGACCGTGTTCGGCTATGATCACGCGCCCCACGGCCATGCCGAGATCACCTTTGAAAATGTGCGGGTCCCGATCTCGAATATCCTGCTCGGCGAAGGAAGGGGATTCGAGATCGCCCAGGGGCGGCTGGGGCCGGGACGCATTCATCACTGCATGCGTTGCATCGGCGTGGCCGAGCGGGCCCTGGAGACAATGTGCCAACGCGTGCTGTCGCGCGTGGCTTTTGGGAAGCCCCTCGCCGAGCAGGGGACTATTCGTGCCGACATTGCGAGGTCGCGGTTGGAGATTGAACAAGCTCGCCTGCTAACGCTGAAGGCTGCTTACATGATGGACACGGTGGGAAACAAAGCCGCGCAAGCAGAAATCGCGATGATCAAAGTTGTCGCTCCAAACGCTACGTTGCGAGTGCTCGATCGAGCTATCCAGGCCCACGGCGCTGCCGGCGTTTCGCAGGACACGTTTCTTGCAGACGCCTGGGCCAGCGTGCGCACGTTGCGACTAGCCGATGGCCCGGATGAGGTGCACACGGAGGCGATTGCCAAGATGGAACTCGCGAAATGGAGCCAGCCCCGGACAAAGTCAGCGAGAGATTGATCTACAAGACCTGGCCCATCTGTTCGACGATTGTCCTGAGGATTTTGATTCGCCCAAAGTACTTGTCTTCTGCCTCGATCACAAACCACGGCGCAATCTCGGTACTGGTGCGGTCGATCATGTCGCACACCGCCTGCTCGTAAGCGTTCCAATTCTCGCGGTTGCGCCAGTCTTCCGGCGTGATCTTGAAATGCTTGAAGCTGGTCTTCTCGCGCAACTTGAATCGTTTGAGTTGCTCGGCCCTGCTGGTCTGGAGCCAGAACTTGCAGACGATCGCTCCGTTGTCCACCAACTGTTCCTCGAAATCGTTAATCTCGCTATATGCGCGCATCCAGTCAGCGACATCGCAAAAGCCCTCGACCCGCTCGACCAGCACCCGTCCATACCACGAACGATCGAAGATAGTGATGCGGCCGCGGCGCGGCGCATGCCGCCAGAAACGCCACAGGTAAGGTTGTGCACGCTCCTCCTCGGTCGGGGCGGCAACCGGAATGATCTGATAGTGGCGCGCGTCGATGGCTGCGGTAATCCGGCGAATGGCCCCGCCCTTTCCGGCGGCATCCGCGCCCTCGAACACCAGGACCAAAGAGCGCTTCCTGAAGTACTTCTTCTCACGCGAAAGCAAATTGAGCCGGCCTTGCCATTTCTCCAGGTCCTTTTTGTACTTCGGCCTGGCGAGTTTCTGCGTCAGGTCGAGGTTGCGCAGTAGGCCGAGATTGTCGGTTTTCGGCAGCGGCGGCGCCTTCACGCTCGCCTGCTTCGAGTTGTGCGCGGCCAGCCTCTCGCGCATTGCCTCAAGGAGCACCTTGCCAACTGTAAGGCTGCGATAGCGCGGGTCCAGACCTTCGACCACCGTCCACGGAGCATCGGCGGTGCTGGTTTCACGCAGGGCATGCGAGGATATTTCGCGGAACTGATCGTAGATCTTGAAGCGCTGCCAGTCGAGCTTGGTGACGCGCCAACGCGTGCGCGGATCTTTCTCTAATTCCCGCAGACGGTTCTTCTGCTGCTTCTTACCAAGATGAAACCAGAATTTCAGCAGCAAGACTCTCTCGTCGCGGAGCATTCTCTCGAAGCGCACGATTTCATCCAGACTTTGTTGCAGGTCCTTGTCATCGGTCCGTCCAATGACCCGATCCACAATTGGCGCCGTATACCATGAGCCGAACAGGATGCCGATCTTTCCCCGCGGGGGAAGTTCGCGCCAGAAGCGCCACATCGGCGGCCGCTCCGACTCTTCGTCAGAGGCGTCGCCGAAGGCCCGGGTCTGAATGTGGCGCGGATCCATCCATTCGTTGAGCAGGTTAACCGTTTCACCCTTGCCGGCTCCGTCCACTCCACCGATCAGAATCAGTACCGGAAATTTGCCCGCCTGGGCCAGTTCGAATTGCGCGTCGAGCAGCGCCGCTCGGAGTCCGGGCTCCTCGCGAGCGTATGTTTGCTTGTCGATCTTGTGGCCGAGTTCAGCGGATTCGAACATGACGATTCTCCTTTAGAATCAGGCGACCATGCGCCATTCGACCATGCCTCGCACTCCGATGTGCGAAGGCCCCGGCGCGTGACCATTGATACTCAAGCTTTCCATTTTCCTGGCGTGCCGGCGATGTTAACACGTCCGGGCTGCACTCCAGATGTCACGAACTATTGGCGGTAGCGGTACGGAGCATGGCGCGACGCCCGCTACTTCCAATTACCGATCAAGATAAACGGCGTCCGGAAATATGGCTGCGTACCCTACAAAATAGCCACCCAACATTGCGGGCTTTCACGCAAATTCGTGGTGAAGTTTACGCAACTCGATCCACCTCGCTATCAGCTCTAAAGGAAATCGACGTGACCTGGCCTCGGCATATGTGTTGCCTCTTTTCCCGGCGTTCATCCAGGGCCTGGAGATTGCTCGTAAGGCAGAACGGAAATGTAGCAACTTCGATGCCTGGCTTTCGCGCGGGCACTGACTCTGAGTCTTGGGCTGACTTTGCAAAGGGGGAGTGTTCATTCCTCTGTACTTGATCCATTTCACTGAAGGAGAATAACGATGGCAATTCTGACGACAATGCCCGGAGAGGGCAACAAGGTGAGCGTATATGATGTCCCCGATAGTGCGCTTTCACAGTATGCGATTTCGGGTGATAAAGCGGCGAACATGTTTCCCGAGAGCAAGAAAGCCTCGGGTGCCGAAATCCCTAAGAGCACCGCCGCAATGGACGCGGTCAAAGTGGATAATGCCGAAAGCCTGGGCGAGGTTCAGGCTTACAGCTCGATCTGCGTTTGTCGCCAACTTCTCTGCAATGCGTACGGGTGTTGGTGGCATTACTACTATTGCTACTGCTAAAGGGCGCGCGATATTCGCCAACTGCGAGCGGGCCACAGGAGTCTCCCGTTCGCTACCCGTCCCGCGACGGGCTTGAATTATTCAGATGGCGGGTGAGGATCGAACTTACCCGCCCTTTTTTTGCTGTGAGTATTCGACGCCAGAAGAGGCGGATTGAAATACGCTAAGAGCAAGCCCGCACGCTACGCTCGGATCATGATTAGCAGCATTTTGAATCTGGACGCCGCCTTCACTGCATGAGGCCGATTCGCGGGCAGCGTGATGGTCTCTCCGTGCCGCACCTTGAAACTCTCGCTCGCGATCTCGATGTCTGCCTCTCCATCAAGAACAACAACGAGCGCGTCGAACGGCGCGGTGTGCTCGCTCAGGCCCTCGCCCTCATCGAAGGCAAACAGCGTGACCGTCCCGCCCTTGTTCTTCAACAGCACGCGGCTCACGATAGAGCCATCCTGGTATTGCAGCAGGTCAACGAGTTGTTTGACCTCGTCAGTTTTTACTGAGACTTGATCTTGCTCACTCATAACATCCTTCCTTCAATCGCGCGTAGCCTCTTCCTAACAGGTTGCTAAGAAATGTTTCAGCCGAAGAGCGATCCACGAACCCACACGAAACAAGCACTAAGTTCGTTCGAGTGATTTCGTCCGATTTCGTGTGTTTTCGTGGATCGTGCCCTTTGTTTTCCTTTTTCAGCAGCCTGTTAGCTCTTGACGGCCACCAGCGCGACCGCAGCTAGTTCTTTGCGATAACGCCTGAAAACGGACCGCATCTCAAAGACCCGTCGTCGTGCCTCAGAATCACGGAGGACGTTACAGGCAAAACGTAGCGCGCCTGCAAAACCTTCATCGCTGATCAATCGTCGCGGCTCCAGCAAGCTCATCGAGGCCATGTCCTCCGATTGCACTTCAAACCCTTCGGACTCCAGGAGTGAGCGCCATTCCGAAACAGCCAGCGGCCTGACGCCGTGGTGAACGACGCCCGTCAGCGCCCGCTCAGTTTCCTTTCTGGAATTCTCGTCGAGGTTATCTGAGAGGAGGCACATCTCATGAATCCCGTAGCGGCCGCCCCTTTTTAGCAAGCGGTGCGCTTCTCGCACTATGTCGCGCTTCGTCTCCTCGGTCTGCATCGTGAGCATGGCCTCACCGTAAACCACCGTGGCGCTTGTTTCGGGCAGCCCCGTATCCGAAGCGCTGCCAACGACGCAACGTTGCCGATCTCCCTTCAGGTAACCGCTGACGATTTTCGCCGCGGCTTCGTCTCGCTCGACGGCCGTATAGGATGCCGGGTCTAACTCGATCGTGAGTCGAGCTGTAACGCCCATGCCGGGTGCGAACTCCACTACGTCATCCCCGCGTTCGATTCGCAGAGCTTCCAACATGCGCCGGGTCAGTTCCATACCGCCGGGTCGAAGCACACGTTTGCCGAGACGGGCGAGCACCCAATGCCCCGGCATCTTCTCTGTTCTTAAGCCTTCGCCTGGACTAACTGAATCTGATGCTTTGTCCGTCACTGAAATCTCCTATTAGCTTCCCGACGAAGGCCTCATTAATATCCGGAGAGAGTTGTCTTCGCGTCGGTTGGAAGACTAATGGCATGAAGCCGTAACGACAATGACTTATGTCACTCCGCATTTTGGCAAGTCCAGGGGTTTCTTGTGTAGTGTCTCAAAAATAGCTGTACGACAGGCAAGCAAGGTCGCTAGTTCTGTCAAAGAAAGAAAACGGTTTGCTTTTCGTGATTTTTCGTGTGATTTAGTGGATCGCCCGCTGTGGGCGAAGATTCGATCCACGAAATCACACGAAGCCGCACGAAAGGACCGTCTCTAAAGTCAATTGAGAGACACTAAACAAGTCTCATCAACGCTGGCCTGCGAACTTTTCCAGCGCTGCTTCATCAGGAATGATGGCCCTGCGCCCCTCGACGATGACTAGTCCGTCGTGTTGAAGACGCGTGAAGGCGCGAGACACGACCTCTCGCACCGAGCCAATACGCGCGGCGATCTGCTGGTTGGTCTGACTCAGGTTGATGCTGATGCCATTCTCTATCGGCGTGCCGCTTCGACGCGCTTCCGCCAGTAGAAAGCGCGCCAGCCGCTGACCAACTTCGCGTAGCGAGAGAGCTTCAACCAGCTCGGCGCAGCGCCTCAGCCGTCCGGCCAGGACCCTTAGCGCGGCGAGAGTGATCTTCGGGTGCTCCAGACAGAGATGCTGCACGTCGCGCTTATCAATGAAGAGAACTGTCGTGTCTTCTTCCGCCGCCGCGGTCGACGGATAAGTGCCGTCATCGAAGACCGGCACCTCGGCAATAGTCGCCCCGGCTCGCTCCACATGAATGACCTGTTCTCGCCCATCCAGACTTACACGAAAAGCGCGCACCGCCCCTGCGACGATGACGTACAACCCGCGCGCTTCTTCACCGGCAACGAATAGCACTTCATCTTTTTGAAACCTTCGCTCGAAGGCGCGATCGGCCAGCACGCGCAGCGTGTTCTCATCCAGTTCTTCGAAAAGCCTGGTGCGCTTGAGAGCGGCAATCTTATCGAGTGTCATTGGCAGACATCATCACGCCCTTCTGCGCCTTTATTCAAGCTCCCGGGCAGCAGCGCACGAGCTTATCCGCGTCCCGAGTGTGACCTAAGTCATTTCCCGTCCGCGGGGTAACGGAGATGATGACTCAAGCGAAGAGTAGACATCAAGAACCTACAATTTTATAGAATCGCATTTTGAAAGGATGGCATGAAATGGCGACTACCAGCGGTATGTTGACTATGAATCAACCCCATATCCCGGACTTCTCTGATCCGCTCGGACTGTTAGTGCATTGCCACGAGCGGATAGAAACGCAGTTGAGTGTGCTCGAACGTGCTGGAGAAATCCTGCGCGAAGGCGATACCCGATCACTGCCTCGTGTATTCGAGGCTATAGACACGGCGTGCGCGCACTTTGCTATTCCGGGTGCCAGGCACACTGAGGACGAGGAAGTTTCGCTGTTCCCGCGCCTGCGCGAGCGAGGTGGAACTGCCGGGCAAGACGCGCTGGCGGCGATGGCCGAGCTCGAGGCGCAGCACCGGAGAGCAGAAAAGCTTCATGCGGAATTTGACGAACTGGTCGGATGGCTTCCGCGCGACGGCTCGGCTGACGCAAAGGACTTGGATCGCTTCAGCGAAGTGGTGGCAGAACTCACGACACTTTATCGCCCGCACATACTTCTCGAAAACAACTTCGTTTTTCCGATTGCGGCGGAGGTGTTGCCCGCCAGCGAGATTCAGGCGTTGGGCGAGGAGATGCGCGCCCGCCGGAAGGACATTTTGCAAAAGCTTGAGGCGTCGCGGTGAGCGACATCGTGGCGAATGGTTTAATGTATTAGCGACGTGCCATCATCGGAAAAATCACCAAGCGCGGAAGGGCTGCTCGCCGAGGATCATGAGGCGCTGGACAAACTGCTGAGCGCGCTTCTTGCAGCGCTCGACGAAGGCGACGCCGCGAACGCGTTCGCGCGTCTCGATCTCTTCTGGGCGCGTCTGGCCATGCACATTCGCGGCGAACACTTGCATCTGTTTCCCGCCATCCTCAGGGCTTTGGAAGGTGACACTGGTGAACGCGCAGACGAGACTCCGGACATCGCGGAAGCGCGTGAAGCAATCGCGCAACTCCGCAGTGACCATGACTTTTTTATGCACGAGTTGGCGGGCGCTGTTAAGGTTATGCGCGATGGTCAAACAACCGCTGGCGGTGATAGGACGAGTCAGTTGGAAGGCGTGCGGCAAATGATAGCGACACTCCGCAGGCGCCTCGAAGCTCATAACAAGTTGGAAGAGGATATGGTCTATCGCTTGCCGGCGAAACTTCTCGAACCGGACGAGCAAACCGCGCTCGGACTACAAATACGTGATGAGCTGAAGAATTTGCCGCCGCGATTCTGGGATGAAGCGGGTGATGACTAGCAGGTTACTGAAAGAGGCGAACATCGGCCACAGAGTCACAGAGTCACGGAGAAAAGACCGATCAGAATTAATCAGACATGCCACTAAGCCTGGCCTCTCTTTTTGATTTCATCTTTCTCTGTGCCTCCGTGTCTCTGTGGCTAACCAGTCTTTCCGCAGCCTGCCAGGAGGTGAATTGATAGCCGCTACCCATCTCAAGACTTCTGGCCGTGGCATTCGCATGAGGACCATTGCTTTGCCCGTGGAACATGGCGGGTGGGGTCTTTTGTTTGAGCCTATCGTACTCGGGCTGCTGCTGGCTCCCTCGCTGGCGGGCGTCTTCCTCTCTGTCGCCGCGATGGGAGCCTTTCTGGCGCGGCATCCTTTCAGGTTGGCCGTCGGCGATTGGCGCCGTGGCCGACGAATTCCTCGCTCCGCACTCGCGGAACGCTTTGCCGGACTTTATGTCTGCGTCGCAACGCTCGGTCTCGCTGTCGCCATCAAGACCGCTGGTGTAGGTTTTCTGCTGCCGCTGGTGTTTGCGGCGCCGGTCGCGATCGTGCAGTTGTTCTACGATGCAATGGGCCGCAGTCGCACGTTGATGGCTGAATTGGCCGGATCGATTTCAATTGGCGCGGTGGCTACCGCTATTACAATAGCCGGTGGTTGGCAGCGTCCTGCGGCGTTTGGACTGTGGGTCATCTTAGCGGCGCGCACCGTCCCGACGATTCTATATCTCCGCGCTCGGCTCAGGCTGCTGCATCGCAAGTCAGCATCGGCGCGCGTGGTGATCATCGTGCACCTACTGGCGATACCAATAGTGTTAGGGCTTGCGCGTGCGGGAGTGGTGCCGTTTCTTGCAGTCGCCGCGTTGGTGATCCTGCTCCTGCGCGCTGTGATTGGTTTCTCAAAACCGGGCAAGCGAGTGACGCCAAAAAAGCTTGGGTTGCGCGAACTTGGCTTTGGTCTCATGACCGTGTTTGCCGTGGTCCTGGGCCACGTTGTCGGATGGTAATTTTTCCTGTGCGCTGAATCTTAGTCTACCGCCCACGTGTTTAGCTTTTTCGATGAAGACGTCTTCCTGGGGGACCGGCTGCTTAAAAATCCGCACGTCGTGCGTAACTTTTCGCAGTGCCTGTGTTTACCGGCGTTCTGTCCAAATGTTTCCCAACAAGCAGCAAATTAACTCGGCTATCAATCTTGCGGCCTCTTAACGGGTCCTAACCCGTGACCCAAGTCACTGCCTTCATCCTTCAAGGGTTCTAAAGTCTCACCTGTAATTTCCTTGTAAATCTCCGGTTTTGTTTGGAGCAGCTCTTGCCTGACGTTTAGCGCATCGACCCATCGACCGCCGTCATGAGTGTGCCTAAATACAAAACGCTCGTCCCGGATATTGAATTCTGGATGGGTATGATCCCCTGCCAGGCCGCCTGTCCAGTGAAAACGGACGCGGGCAAATATGTCCAACTCATCGCCGAAGGTCAGTTCAAAGAATCCTATCTGGTAGCCCGCTCGCCGAATCCGTTCGCTTCTGTTTGTGGACGCGTGTGCGCAGCGCCGTGCGAGGACGCGTGTCGTCGCGGAAGGATTGACGCGCCGATTACGATCCGCGCGCTCAAGCGTTTTGTGACTGAAAAGTACGGCGTCGAATCGATGGAGCCGGACACGCAGGACGAACTGCGCGAAGGGATCCGAGATGCAGGCAACAAGCGGCGCTGGCATCTTCCGGTGCTGCAAGAGAGTCGCGCCAATGTTGCCCGCGGGCAGAAAGTCGCAGTCATCGGCGCCGGCCCGGCGGGCATTGCCGCGGCGCATGATCTCGCTTTGATGGGCTATCAAGTGACGATCTTTGAAGCGACCAACCAAGCCGGTGGAATGATGTTTCATGGCATTCCGGAGTTTCGCCTTTCACGCTCGATCATCGAGAAAGAAGTTCAAAAGGTCGTTCAGCTTGGCGTCGAGATCAAGCTCAATGCCCCGCTCAACGGGAAGTTCGGGATCAGGGAACTCAGAGCCGAAGGTTACGAGGCGGTCTTTCTCAGTGTCGGCGTGCAGAAGGGCCGCGACATGAACATCGAAGGTTCAAACCTGGATGGCGTCATTAAGGCAATCGACTACCTGCTCAACATCAACAATGGCTATCGCGTGGATTTGGGCCGCAAGGTCCTGGTAATCGGCGGCGGTTTTGTCGCTTTCGATGCCGCGCGCATGGCGCTTCGCGCCGGAATGGAAGCAGGAGCAAACGGCGAAGGGGTTGTGGCGCAGGGTAGCGAGGGGCTACATGCCGCGATAGATGCTGCGCGCACGGCCATTCGCGCCGGCGCCGTTGAAGTTCACATCGCCAGCCTCGAATCCTTTGAAGAGATGCCGGTGATGCGCACGACGCAGGGCCGCGAAGAGTTTGAAGAGTCGCAGCGCGAAGGCGTGCACTTCATTCCGCAACGCGGAGCTAAGCGATTCATCGGCGACAATGGCCGTCTCAAAGCTATCGAGTTCATCGGCGTCAAGCGAACCTACGACGAGAATGGCCGATTCAATCCCGTTTACGATCCGGACTACAGCGAAACATTCGAGGCGGATTCTGTCATTCTCGCCATCGGACAGCAGGCAGATCTATCGTTTCTGACTTCCGAGGATCGCGTGGAGTTGAACCCGCAAGGAACAATCAAAGTCGACTCGGCCACGCTGGCGACTTCCGCGCCCGGGCTATTCGCTGGTGGGGATGTGGCCTTTGGCCCGCGCAATCTGATCGAAGCAGTAGCGAACGGCAAACGCGCGGCGCTCTCGATCGATGACTATCTCCGAGGAGTGAAGACCGATCTGGTAGTCAACCTTCGCATCGAGGAATTGCCAACGCGGTCATACCGTCGTCCCGATGATTACGAAAAGTGCGAGCGCGAAACTCCGCCGACGATCTCGCTCGATCGCCGCACGGGCATTTCGGAAGTTGAAACCGGTTACACGGAAGAGCAAGCCAGACAGCAGGCCGAACGCTGTCTCTACTGCCACATTCAGACTATTTACGATGCAGAGAAATGCGTGCTCTGCAATCGCTGCGTCGATATCTGTCCGGAATACTGTCTGAAGCTGGTGCCGATCGAAGATCTGGATCTTGAACCAGAAGTTAGGGAAAGGATCATCGAGAACGAGGGCGTCTCGTTAAGCGGGCCATGGTCGGCCATGTTGAAGGACGATGAGAAGTGCATTCGCTGCGGGCTGTGCGCGATTCGCTGCCCAACGGATGCGATGACAATGGAGGTTTTTTACTATGCGGAGCAAGAAGTCAGAGCCTGAGAATGCAGTCAAGCCGTACGGCTCGCCTGAAACGCCGGATGAAAGCGCAAAGTCCGGCGGCGTTAATCTGACGCGACGCAAATTGATTTCGCGTATCGGACTGGGTGCGACTCTGATCGCTATTGGTGGCCAGGCCTATGCATTCATTCGCTCCCTCGTGCCGAATGTTCTCTACGAAGATCCGCAGCGATTCAAAGTTGGCACAGTCGATCAGTTCGGCGAAGGCGCGAAGTTCATCGAAGACAAGCGCGTCTTCATCTTTCGCCAGAAAAATACTTTCCATTGTATCTCCGCCACCTGCACGCATCTCGGCTGCACTGTGAAGATGCAGAGCTTGAACCAACGGAAGAAAGTGAGCGTGCGCGGCCGTGAGATTGAAGAGCAAGTGGAGTTTGCGTGTCCCTGCCACGGGTCGAAATATTACGGCGACGGCACGAATTACTCCGGACCGGCGCCGCGGCCATTGGCCCATTACAAGCTGGAAGTGGCGCCCGAAGATGGGCAACTCGTCGTAGATACCTCGCTGACCGTGGCCCAGGATTTTAGATTAACTGTTTAGCAATCAGCAGTCAGCCTTCGGCAATAGCAAAACCGAACGCCGAGAGCCGACTGCTAAATCAGCCCTTTACAAGATTGGTACAGATGCCAAAAAGACGATCCACGAAACCACACGAAACATCACGAAATGGCACGGATTTACTTCGTGGCGCTTCGTGTGAGTTCGTGGACCGTCTCGCTTTGCTGTCCCAATCTCATAAGTTGCGATTTAGTGAGGAGTCCAACCCATGGTGACGAAACGATCGAGGTGGGACAAGATCAGATGGACGTGGCTGCCTGAGACTAATCGCCAGGCGGGAGATTCCATCGTGCGGAACTTTCTGCTGCACTGGTTCCCCGCCAAAGTGACGCGCCAGAGTCTCTCGTGGAACTACTCGTTCTGGCTCGGCACGATCTCCGCGGTCCTGTTCCTGATCCTGACCATCACCGGCATTCCGCTGATGTTTCTTTATGTGCCCTCGGTCGAGCGCGCCTACCTCTCGGTTAAAGACCTGGAGTTCACGGTTTCTTTCGGTTGGTTCTTGAGAGGACTGCATCGCATCTCGGCACACCTGATGGTCGCGGTGGTTTTCCTGCACATGGTACGAGTGTTTCTCGCCGGCGCATACAAGAACACGGCTGCAAATCAGAATCGCCAACTGAACTGGATCATCGGCATCGTGCTGCTCCTCCTTACTTTGCTGCTTTCGTTTACCGGCTACCTGTTGCCGTGGGATCAGCTCGCCTTCTGGGCGATCACCGTGGGCACGAACATCGCTTCTTCGGCGCCAGTCGTCGGCGAACCCTTGCGCTTTTTCTTGTTGGGCGGCAGAACCATTGATCAAAACACTCTCTTGCGATTCTACGTCCTGCATTGCTTCTTCCTGCCGATGGGTGTGCTGCTCCTTTTCTCTTATCACATGTGGCGGGTCAGAAAAGATGGCGGGCTTGCTTGTGTCGATCAGCTTTCGCTCGAGCAGAAGCAGGAAAATGTACCGCCACTCAAGAGCAAGACTTATTCGCTGTTGGGAATTACCAGCGGCCGAACAGTGCATGTAGAAACGTCAATAGTTGACGAGGACAAGCACACGGTTGCTTCGTCACCTAACCTGACGCGGCGGCTGCTGTTGGTGACCCTGGGAACTCTCGCGGTGGCTGCGCTTTTGACCATACTGTTTCATGCGCCGCTCGAAGAAGCGGCCAATCCGAACATCACACCTAATCCGGCGAAAGCGCCCTGGTACTTCCTCTGGTTGCAGGAACTGGTTACTGACACGACGTTCACAATCGGCGGGATCACAATTAACGGCGCTCTTATAGGCGGAATCATCCTGCCCGGGATTCTCGTCATTGCGGCGATTGCCTGGCCCTATCTGGATAAGTCTCCGCTGTCCGCGGTCGGCGTCTGGATGGCGAAAGAGAGACGCAAACAAAATCTCGTGTTTCTGATTGTCGTCGCGGCAATTCTGATCTTGACGATCATCGGCACTTACTTGCGCGGGCCCTACTGGGATTTCTACTGGCCCTGGCAGAGCTGGCCTACGATGCCACGAAAATTCTAAGGAGAGGCGACGGTGTTTAAGAAGGATTCAATGCTGCTGTACTCGTTTGGCGGAGTGGTTCTGATCATCACGGCCCTCGTCTTCTGGAACTACTACACGCCTGAATGGAAGGGTTATCAAAACGAGTTTCAGGAGATGGTAGCGAAGAAGTTGGGCCCGGACAGAGCCACCCAGGTCCCGCGCGGGCTGCAACAGATCTGGGCAAAAGATCTTGACCGGGTCGATCGCTGCACGACCTGTCATCAGGGCATGGAATGGAAAGGACTGGACAGCGTGCCCAATCCGTTCAAGTCGCACCCGCAGGAAATCTTGAAAAAGCATCCCCTCAGCCAATACGGCTGCACAGTCTGTCATGGCGGACAGGGTTTTGCCACGGATATGGAATCAGCCCATGGCTTCACACCAAACTGGGACGACCCGCTTTTGGGCAAGCAGGTGAGCGATCTCTATCTGGTGAAAGACAAGAAGGCGATGATGCAGATGAACTGTAATGTCTGCCATCGTTTCGATCGGGAAACCGCCGGCGCAGACTACATCAATCAGGCCAAACAACTGGTCTCTGCCAAGAGCTGCCGCGCTTGCCACACCATCAACGGGCGCGGCGGTGTGATTGGTCCTGACCTGACTAACGTCGGAGACAAATCCGCTGAGCAGTACGACTACTCGCGGCTGCTCGGTGTCAAAACAGCATTTGCCTGGCACGTGGTCCACATTCAAAACCCGAAATCGGTGGTGCCCGAAACGGTGATGCCTAACTTTGGATTCAATAGCCGCGAGGCGCAATCCCTCGCTCTGTTGGTCATGAGTTGGAAGCGAGCCTCGATCCCGGCGCGCTTTCTGCCCGGCGTGAAGTTGGCCGATTCGCAAACACCCGAAGAAGCAGAGAAAGAGAAGCAGATGCTGACCGGCGAGGGGGCATTCTTCGTCAAGAAGGGCTGTTTCGCTTGCCACTCGATTAGCGCGTTCGATATCAAGTCAGCATCAGACATCGGCCCGGATCTTTCGTTCGCGGTTTCGGATGTTCAGAGCCGTTTCGGGAAGACGCTGGAAGACTTCCTGGCTAAACCTACAGGTACGATGGCGGTCGTTTTATCAACGCAGATCCAGCTGACCGATGACGAGAGGCGCGAGGCTGTTGAGAAGTTAAAGAGCGCTTACCAAAAGAAGATGGACCAGCAAGCGCAGGCCGCTAATCAAGCGTTGAACAAGGCAACGGCTCAACCTCCGAAGAAATGAGCGTGGAAGATATGCAATGACGGACAGCAAATCAAGTGAAGGTCGGAATTCGGCGTTACGGGAGCAACGTTCATGAACACTAAGGCGGCACGCCGCGCACTTCTATGGTGTTCGATCATCAACTACGGACTGCTGTTGGCGTGGTTTCTGCTTTTCGTGCTGATGCACGAGTGGCTGCAACGGTCATGGGGCAGATGGTTTCGTCTGTCAGCCGAGCAGTTTGACTTCCTCAACTTCGCCGGGATGATGCTGCTCAAGATATTCATCCTGGTGTTCAACTTAGTACCGTTCATAGCTCTGCTAATTGTTGGAAGAGCGACTAACGATGACGCTCTTGCAAGCAGTTTTTCTCGAAAGGAGAAGCAAACATGAAAGGCAATCATACGAAACTGACATGGTTCGGTCTGGGGGTGCTTTGCGCTTTGGTAATAGCGGGCATTCTCGTCAGTTGCTCGAAGACATCCAAAACGGAGCGCGGCGACGTGGCCGAGGCTGCCATTGCTACTTACGTCGCGCCCGGCGATACGGATGAGTACTACATGTTCTATTCGGGCGGACATTCCGGCAATGTCTATGTGGCCGGCGTCCCTTCGATGAGGCACATCTCGACCATTCCCGTGTTCGCGCCGTACCCCGCGACGGGTTACGGTTTCGATAAAGAGACGAAGGAGATGCTGGGGGCCTACACCTGGGGCGACGTGCATCACCCCGCGCTCAGCCAGACCAAAGGCGACTATGACGGGCGCTGGCTCTTCGTCAACGACAATGCCAACAACCGCATGGCGCGAATAGATCTGCGCGACTTTAAGACCAGGCAGATTCTTGGGCCGGTGCCGAATATCTCAGGCTTTCACGGCGGCGCCTTTGTAACTCCAAACAGCGAGTACGTGCTGGCCGCTTCGCGCTTCTCAGTACCGCTGCCAAAAGGTACGTATGAACCGATTGAGAATTACGCCACAAAATACAACGGCGTCGTGGCCGGCATCGCCATCAATCCTCAGTCCGGCGAGATGACTACCGGGTGGCAAATCTTGATGCCGCCTTTCGACTTCGATCTTGGTTCGGCAGGGAAGGGCCCCAGCGAAGGTTGGGCCTTCTGGACTTGCTATAACTCCGAGCGCGCCATCGGGAAACTCGAAGTCACCTCGACGCAGAAAGACCGCGACTATGTAGTCGCGGTGAACTGGAAAGCCGCGGAGCTGGCAGTCAAGGGCGGCAAGTTCAAAATGATCGGCGGCGTCCAGGTCATCGATCCAAAAGAGGCGCCGGGGGTCGTCTATCTGATTCCTGCCAGCAAGAGCCCGCACGGTGTTGATGTCAGTCCCGATGGTAAGTACTTCATCGCCAGCGGGAAACTGCAATCCATCACGACGGTCTTTAACATGGAGAAGTTTTTGACGGCGATTCAAAACAAGGACTTCACGGGCGACGAGGACGGCATTCCGGTCATCAACTACGACCATGTGAAGGACGCCGAAGTCAATGTCGGACTGGGACCGCTGCATACGCAGTTTGACGATCAGGGCTACGCTTACACCAGTCTTTTCGTCGAAAGTGCCGTGGCCAAGTGGAAACTCGGGACCTGGGAAGTCGTGGACAAGATTCCGATCAGCTACAACATCGGACACCTTTCCGTTGCCGGAGGCGACACCATGCACCCGGACGGAAAATATCTGGTGGCGCTAAACAAGCTTTCCCACGGCCGCCACATGACCGTCGGTCCCTCGCAGCCGGAAAGCTCGCAGCTCATCAGCATCAGCGGCGACAAGATGAAGCTGCTCTATGACGCTTTCACCGAGCCGGAGCCGCACTACGCGCAGATGATTAAGGCCGACAAGCTCAAACCGATCGAGGTCTATCCCAAAGAGGAAATGAAGAACGTCAATGCCGTTTGGGACACCAAGGATACCGGGGTCACCCGCAACGGCAGCAATGTCATAGTAAAGATGACCACCGCTCGCAGCAGCTTCGAACCCAACAAGCTCGAAGTAACGCAGGGCGACCATGTGACCATCTACCTGACCAATATCGAGCAGACGACCGATGAGCTGCACGGTTTCGGACTCGGCGAGTACAACCTGAACATCGTGGTTGATCCCGGCGAGATGAAGATTATCGAATTCGTCGCCGACAAGAGCGGCGTCTTTCCCTATTACTGCACCAACTTCTGCTCGGCGCTCCACCAGGAGATGCAGGGGTATTTGTTGGTCAAACCAAAGTAGTTCTTTTGACGGAGTTGTTGATTGGCCAGCCCGCGGAGCGGGCGATAGCGTAAAGCCTGGGGTGAAGCGAAGCGGAACCCCAGGTTGGGTGAGCAAACAAATCAGCAGCCCGCGAAAGCGGGCGGCAGAGTGAACAAGTTTCGGTCATCGCATCATGACTTCACGGGTTCGAGATTTGTACAGTTCCTGCTGTCGCCCGGCTTCGCGGGCTCCGGACTTCTTTCGGACGTCTTCCTGGGGCTTACGCCCCAGGCTTTACGCTGACGCCTGCTTCGCAGGCTTCCAAACAGCTGATTGCGCCGACTCTCCAAAAACGGCAAAGCGAAAAAAGGAGTAGTCTTTTATGAGTAACTTTCTGGACAGAGAAACAACTTTCTTCGAGCTGCCGCTCACCTTGAAGAGCCGCATTCTCATCGTCGTCGCGGTCGTGGTACTGATCCCGTCCTACTTCTTCCCGCTCTGGAACATGAGCTTCTACTCGAACCAGTACACGGACGGGCTGTTCCTGCACATTTATTCATATCAGTTGGAAGGCGGGAAAACGCCTAACCGCGACGACCTGAGGGAGATCAACTCGCTCAATCACTACATCGGCATGCGGCCACTGCTGGAAAGTGATTTCAGCGAGTTCACCTGGGTACCGCTGGTCATCGGCCTGTTGATGATCCTTGCGCTTAGAGCAATGGTCCTGGGGAAGATGTCCAATCTCGTGGATGTGTTCGTGCTCTTTACCTATTTCGGCTTGTTCTCGATGTGGAGTTTCTACCACCGGCTTTACATGTATGGCCACAATCTTGATCCGACCGCCTCGATCAAAGTTCCGCCCTTCGTACCGCCGTTCTTTGGTACCAAGCAGATCGCGAACTTCACCGTTAACAGTCTTCCCGGGCCGGCTTCATATGCGCTGTTTGCGTTCGCGGTCCTGTTGCTGATCGCAATCCTGCTGTCGGCAAAACGGGTCAAAGAGGAGAAGCATGAGCAGGCGGCTGCAACTTAAAGCGCTCTTGATGTCCGAAGCTCTGAACAAGTTGGTGAGGGGGTTGTCACGCAGATGTTGGTTTGATATCTCCCTTCTCCCTTTGGGAGAAGGGCCGGGGAAGAGGGGCGTAGCTGAGGCGGCTCGCTACTCAAGCCCTCTCCCCAACCCTCTCCCAAAGGGAGAGGGAGTCAAGACGAACTACTGATCACAAACTGCAGGTCTGTGTGACGAACGAAAACGACAAACCAAATGTTGCGATTTACTCATGATGAATGGCTGTCGCCTATCGGACATCTATTGCTGCTCTGCCTCATATTTGCCGCTGGCGCTACCTCGGCGACGGCCGCCACGCTCGTGGTGGGCGGGGCAGGCGCGCAGTTTCAATCCGTTCAGCCTGCAATCGCCGCTGCGCAGCCTGGAGACACAGTGCAAGTGCAAGCCGGTACGTACACAGGCAATCTCACGCTTAATAAACAGATTACCCTTGAAGGGACAGGCCGCCCCACGCTGCGCGGTGAAGGCGTAGGCAGCGTCATAACGGTTTTGGCTGACGGATGTGTAATCAAAGGATTCATCATCGAGCACAGCGGCGGCGACCTGACGCGCGAAGACTCCGGCATTTTGCTCAAATCGAGCAGAAACCAAATCGAAGACAACGAACTGCGCGACATACTCTTCGGAATCTATCTCTACAGTTCGCATGGCAACACTCTGCGGCGCAATCGAGTTCGCGGCAGGCCCGAATTAGAAGAAGGCGATCGCGGCGCGGGACTGCACCTGTGGAATTCGCCCGACAACATTATCGAGGACAACATCATCTCCGAAGAGCGCGACGGGATGTACATCCAGAGTTGCAACGGCAATCAGATTCGCCGCAACCGCGTCTCAAACTTGCGCTACGGTTTGCACTACATGTTCTCTGATCGGAACGTATTTGAGGATAACCTCTTTTCGAACAACGTCGCGGGCGCGGCCATCATGTACTCGAACCACATCCAGTTTCGCCGCAATGCTTTCATTCATAATCGCGGGTTCAGCTCTTTCGGCATTCTGTTTCAGGAATGCGATGACTTGCTGGCCGAAGAGAACTTTATCGTCGACAACGCGACCGGCATCTTCATGGAAGCCCTGCGCCAGACTACCTTCCGCCATAACACCATCGCGAACAACGACGTGGCCTTGCAGATGTTCAGCAGTTCGGACCGGAACGTTTTTACCGAGAATAACTTTGTTGACAACTTGAGTCCGCTGCAACTCATCGGCCGAAGCACTACGACGAAGTGGTCAGAGAACGGGCGCGGAAATTTCTGGAGTGACTATGACGGCTACGACCTGAACGAAGACGGACGCGGCGATGTGCCGGTTAAGATCCAGAACGTCTTCGAGTACATGGAAGGGAATCATCCACGCTTGCGCCTTTATCTTGACAGTCCGGCGACGCGGGCGATGGCCGTCGCGGAAAAGACATTTCCGATCTTGAGAGGCTCGTCAGAGATAGATGAAGCGCCGTTAATGAAACCTTTCGAGTTGCCCTACCCGTTCGCGGCAGAACGGGCTGCACGTCACATTCATGCCGGGTTGATGATGACCTCGCTGCTGATACTAACCGCCGCCGCGATGGTGATCTGGAAAGGGCAAAAGCCTAAGCAGAAATGACTATCCACGTCAGCAACCTGACGAAGAAGTTCAAAGACTTCGTGGCGCTCAACGACGTGTCGTTCGACGTTGAAGCCGGCGAGACCTTTGCGCTGCTCGGACCAAACGGAAGCGGCAAAACCACCACGTTGAAATGCATGGTTGGGCTGACTCTGCCAACCTCGGGAAACATTGCGGTCGAAGGCTTCGATATCTGGCGCAAAGCCCGGGAAGCCAAACGATTGATGAGCTACCTGCCCCAGCGCGTTAGCTTCAGCGATCAGTTGACCGGGCGCGAAGTCCTGGAGTTCTACTGTCGTTTGCGGCGAATACCTTCGCAACGAATCGACGAAACATTGAACACGCCGAACTTCCAATTCAACGGGTTTTTTGAAAAGTCAGTCAGCCAATTCTCGGGCGGCATGATTCAACGGCTCGGTCTCGCCGTCGCGTGCCTGCCCGATGCGCCGGTGCTGGTTCTGGATGAGCCGACCGTCAGCCTGGATCCCAATGGAGCAATTCAGTTTCGCGAGTTTCTCGCTGCACTCAAGCGCAAAGGCAAAACGATTGTCTTCTCGTCACACATGCTGACCGATGTCGAACAACTGGCGGACCGCGTGGCGATTCTGGTCGGCGGTAAGTTGGTGGCTCTGCAATCAATCGCCGCGTTGCGCGACGAATTGATGCGCAGTTCAAGAATGCGCGTCGTGCTGGTGAATCCGGGCGAACGCATGCTTGAAGTGGTGCGAGCCTGCGGCGTGGACGACGCGGCGCTTGAAGGGGATTCGTTGCTGATTACTTCTCGCGCGGAGGACCGGCTGAAGATTCTGCAAGCGATAGAAACGGCGGGTGGACGAATAGCGAGCTTTGCCACCGAAGAGTTGTCGCTCGAAGACATATATATGAGGTACGTTCGTGAGGAGAACTCTCAAAAGAAATAGAGTGGATTTCGAAGCACGATCCACGAAATCACACGAATTCACACCAAACAAATTTGTGTCGCTTAGTGTGGTTTCGTGGATCGTGATTGCTGGAATTTTTCTTGCGAGTTGTCAAAGAAGCATGATCGAGCCGATTGCCCTGGCGCCCGAGGACATGTGCGCTTACTGCAAGATGGCCATTTCGGAAAAGCGTTACGCGGGTGAATTAATCGACAGCGAATGGCAGCCGTTCAAGTTCGACGACATCGGTTGCATGGTTAACTTTATTGAGAGCACGAAGAACACGACGAAGATTGTCGCTTACTTTGTAATGGACTTCGATGAACGTCAATGGATCAAAGCGACCGACGCTTCCTACGTCCGCTCGTCTGAATTTAATACGCCGATGAACGGCGGCATCATCGCTTTCAAGGACCAGGCGAAAGCGAAAGAGGCCGCAGACAGATATCACGGCAAGCTGATCCGCTTCGAGGATCTTTTCAACCCGAAAGGATAAAGGAGGCCTGTGGCCGGAGTCGGTAAAGAAAGTCTTTTTGATCTCTGACCTCTGGCCTCTGCTCCGATGGACACAAACGCGATCGCAACCATCGCCCGGCAGGAACTGGTTATCAATATTCGAAACCGGTGGACGCTGGTGTTTGCCGGAGTCTTCGGAGTGCTGGTGCTGGCCATCTCCTACTTCGGATTGGTTACTACGGGCGCGGTTGGTTTCCAGGGCTTCGCGCGCACGTCGGCGAGCCTGCTCAACATGGTGCTGTACATCGTTCCGCTGGTGGCCTTGACGATGGGGACGCTCAGCTTTACCAGCGAAAAAAGCGCCAGCGAGTTGTTATTCTCTCAGCCCGTTACCCGGGGCGAGATCCTGCTCGGCAAATTCCTGGGTCTGTTCGCTTCGATTTTCACCGCCACGCTAATCGGCTTTGGTCTTGCCGGCGTCGTCATCGCCGCGAAGGCCGGAACTGAAAGCGGCTGGCGTTATCCTGCATTCGTCGGCTTCTCTCTGCTACTGGCGCTTATCTTTCTCAGTTTGTCAGCCTTTATCTCAGCACTCTGCCGGCGCCAGAGCAAAGCTTTTGGAGTAGCGCTCTTTGTTTGGTTTTTCTTTGTGCTCTTCTATGACCTTCTGGTTATTGGCTTAACGTTTCTGTTCACGGAGCGGACGGCCAACGCGTTCATCTTCGGCTCGCTGTTCGGAAATCCCGTGGACATGGTGCGCATCGCCAGCCTGATGACGCTCAATGGCAAAGATATCTTTGGGGCCGGCGGCGCTGCGCTTTTGAGGTTCCTGGGTGGTGAAGGTCTGAGCATTGTGCTGTTGCTCGTCGCGCTCGCCCTTTGGGTTGTGGCGCCGTTATTCTTCGCGCAGAGATTACTGAAGCATCAGGATATTTGACTTCCAACGGGTTGCTGAGAAAGGCGAAATCGGCCACAGAGGCACAGAGCCACAGAGAAAAGGCAGAACAGAATTGGTCAGAAATGCCAATCGACCGGGTCTCTTTCTTATTTCATCTTTCTCTGTGTCTCTGTGGCTAACAGTTTTTCAGCAGCCTACTAAGCTTGTCGGCGATGATGCGCTATGAAGAAACTCTACGCCGTTGGCGGTGCCGCGATCGTCATTATCATCGCCACCACGATCTCGCTGTTCTACTTTCGTTCCGACGAGCGGCATGAGCGCCTGCACTATGAACGCGAAGAGACGGAAGTCATAGTCTCAAATATCCCTGGCGCGCACCTCACTCTTTTCAAAGCAGGGAAGAACCTTCAGGACGCGGTCGCGATGCCGCCCATAGGTGGCGAAACGATCTGGCTGCCGAAAGGGAATTACTTCTTGAAGGTTGAGCAATCTGTTCGGACGCTATCTTATCCGATTCCGATTGTTAGTTATCGCGGCGGGCCCGACAAAGAAGGCACGTTTACCGTCACGATTCGGTCGCCTCTGACAAGCTCTCCGCACGGGCTGCTGCCGGACTTGCCGGACTTTGTTTTCATTCCCAGCGGTCATTTTCTCTTCGGCGATCACTCGCGCGTGCAGGAGCCGCATTACGTTTGGCTGGGCGGGTTCTTCATCAACCCGTTCGAAGTGACCAACGCAGAATTCAGAGAATTTCTGATCGCCCCCCACGGATACTCTAACGATGCAAACTGGACTGAAGCCGGACAAAAATGGAAATCGGCTAACGCTTCACACACGACTGCCTCGCTGAAACCAACAGAGGCCGACTTCAAACGCTTCGGCCAGCCCGATCAGCCGGTCGTGCAGGTAAACTGGTTCGAAGCAAGCGCGTTTTGCCATTGGCTGACCAGGAGGGTTGGGGCAGGGAAATGGATATTCGCGCTGCCCACGGAAGCCGAATGGGAAAAGGCTGCCCGCGGGCCGGATAATTTCGATTACGGACTTGGGATGAACATCAGCGATAACGAGGTAAGGTTGTACAACTGGAAGAAGAATCCGGGAGCAGAGGTTACCGTTGTCGGTTTCCAGGAGACGAAATCAAGCTACCGGGCAAATCGTTACGGGGTCTATCACCTGACCGGCAACGCAAGCGAGTGGACCCAGTCGATCTACCGCGCTTACAACCGCCAGCACCCGTATGTCGATGACGACGACCGTAACCATGATGAGACGCCGGGCGAACGGGTTCTGCGAGGTGGTTCCTGGTACACCGCGAGCATCGCTGTTCTCTACATACCCTATCGAGAAAATTTCCAACCCGAAGTCCAGACGCCATATCTCGGATTCAGAGTTGTCGCCCGCCCAGTGCCTTAGAGTGCGGTGCAAGCTTCTAGCAGGCTGCTGAAAAACCAAGAACGATCCACGAAATCACACGAAGCGGCACGAAAAGAGCCCTGAAGTTCGAGTCATTTCGTGTGCTTTCGTGGATCGTCTTATTCCCCTCTTAGGAGGAAGCCCTTGCTCTAGTCGGCGCCTGAGTGGTCCATTCGCGAATCGTTCAATCTCGCGGCTCGGACGGCTCAGGCATCTATTAGCTTTTCAGTTGCGGGCTTCGACGTGCAACTACTGAGCCAAATCTGTCCTTCGAGTAGTCTATCGCCACGCTTCAGCGACGCAGCCGAGCGCCTGCGAGGCCGCGTCCGCTGCAAGCACTGGTGAACCCGGTGGAAACCGCCAACTAAGAAACGTTGCTCGTCGAGGAGTTAAGATTGACTGACCTCTTCGCCTTTCGTGATAATGGTGAAGCTTTTGTCCTTGTCATCCACCTTCGTCACCTTCCCGGTCATCACTTGGGGGGGGTCGCCACACGTTCTGACGCATTGCTTTTTGTCGACTTAATCTTCGTCACCTCCATCGGCCCGGCGGGGGTCAGCTGGATGTAGGTGATGTCAATTTTCTCCTCGACCTTGGGGAGATCCTTCAGCCTCTTAGCGGAGAAGGTGAACTGCTTGCCGTTGGCCGTGACGGTGAAGCTCTTGGCCCCCTCATTCACCTGCGTCACCTTGCCGCTCGTTCGAAGAGGTTGGTAGTCAAAACAACGGAAATCCAAAAGGGGCGGATGGGAAAAGCAAACCCAACGTGCCCCACTTGGATCACTGTGCTTTATTGGATTATTCCCCACATAGATGTATCCAGTGCCAAGATTGCTTGGATCACCCCACATATCAATGATATCCCCGCCCTTGGGAAGCGACTTAAAATTGTTGGGCAGCCAGGTCTTTTGTTTCGATTTCTCCGGTTGCAGCTCGGCAGCAACGTGGACGGTGAAGGTCTTGGCACTCTCATTGACCTCCAAGACTTTGACCTTCATCAGTTGGTAGTCCCAGTCTATCTTCCCATACCGTTCTCCCGTTTTCTCCTCAGTCTTCCGCTGCGCGACGCCAAGACCGGTAAAGACAGCCAGAGCTACGAAAGCTAAAGCCAGAGTTAGTGATTTCTTCATAGTGGTATTTCCTTTCTGGTTGAATGGTTAGTAGATGTCGCTCCTTGGCAAGCTAAAGTTCCTGACCTACCATCGGCTCACTGGGCATCCCGGTTTAGCTCGCGCTCAATCACGTCTTCATTCGCGCGCTTCTTTTTCGGTCGAGGTTGCGTTGCGACTTATTCGGCAAAGAAGCGCTCATTCCGTCGCGGTTCGTTTCCCACGCGTTGCTGCATGATTTCCCCGTCCTCCGGCTGCTTCCACTGATGGCCGAGTCTATTTCGGAGGGATTCTGCATTTTTGAAAGACGGCATCTCTATTTTTTGCATATTGCCTGAAGCTCGGCTTTAACAATCAGCCCGGTGGGGGTAGGTCCGCCCGTGGATTCGGCTCTATTGTGAACCGTAACATCAAGGTGGTTGGGGCCGAATATGAACCCTTGCGGGATGGTGAACGCTGTCGAAGACCCAAAGCAATCTGGTCCGCACGAAGAGATTGAAGGGCCGCCGTTCATCGACACGTTTGTTACACTGTTATCAGCAGCGTACTGGCCGATTATCTTGATGCTACCGTATAGACCAGGGTCTAGTAGATTGAACAGGACTTTGTATTGATAGTCTCCGCCAGGAAAGTACAAAGTTGATGAATTCGCGGGCTGAATCCATGTTGCTCCAGCAATTGAAACCCAACCAAAGCCACTACTTGTGCTATGCACCGATCCAGGCGTCACGCTCCAATTGGCTACGCCGGTGCTCAGGTTCATCGTAATGTCGTTGCACATCTGGACGGGCACACCCTCACCCACAACCCGGGGCCGACCGGACACAAAGCCTATGCAGTCGGTGTTGTTGTTCATGTTCACTTCTTGTACGGGGGTGCTCGAAAAAGGGAATTGCAACCCTTTAACGCCTTTGACGCTCGCGCAGTTCTTGTACTGACCGGTAGGGACGTACACGTCCACACTAAAGGTCGTGCTCCCTGGCGGAACGAGAGTAACGGGACCGGTACTGGCGCAGTTAGCGGTATTTGGCGGACCGATACTGCAGTTCCATCCCACGGGGTTCGTAGCCATACTAAGGCCCGGCGAGGGTGAGGGAGTCACTACGTCCTGAACTTTGAGAATCCCATTGAAGGTGCCCGGGCCGTTATTGGTGATGGTAAAAGTGATCGTGCATTTGTTTCCTTGAGCGGTTGCTGGACCCGGACAAGACACTCGCTTCTTGATGATCAGGTCAGGCAGCTTGGTCGTAGGCGGTTGCACCGGGACCTCGATGCAGTCCTTGTTGTTCGCTGGGTTCGTATCATTGGCGTTATTCACGGTCGCGCAGTTAGTGACGCTGCTGCCCGGCTTCGCCGTGACAGTCCCCGTGATGGTAATCGTGGGCAGTGGCCCAGGGGGCACAGGCTGTATACCGGCATCCCACGTGCACTTCACTGTCGCCCCTGGATTCGGGGGGGTCGTCGAACAATTCCATAAGCTGCCTCCCTGCGCGACGCTACTCACCATTAACCAGGCAAGCGGGCCATCTGTCATGGTGGTGACGCCTTGGCAGGGTGCGTTACCCACATTCGCTACCTTAATGGTAACGGTGGCTGGCTGTCCGATCACCAGGGGGTTTGGACTAATGGTTTTCTTGATCTCCAAGTCGCATCTTCCGTCTATCTTCTTATTATTCCCAAATCTGAGGTTCACCGTTTGGCCCGGTGAGACGGTTACCGTTTGCGGATTTGGCGTCGTCGATGTCCACCCAGCCTGGACCGGCTGCTCGGTGACTGTGTATGTGCCAGGCGCGGGCACATCAGCGCAGGTTTGTGTCGGGCCACCGGTCGTGATGGTGGCCACGATATTCCCGTTAGCATCTTTGATTTCGAACTTCCAGCCCGGCAGCGCTAGCTCACCTTTTTCTTGCTTTCCGTTCCCATTCTTATCTTCAAATTTCCACACGCAAATTTTGGCTTTGCCATGCCCCTCTCCTGGCAGAGTCTTAAAGAATCTGATTGGCCCGTTGCAGACAGTAGGAGCCAGACCCAGGCACTGCTTCGTCACTTCGATCCTTGCGCCATAACCTGAACCCGGATTGAGAAGGGAGGCTGTGCCGGTCAAATTCAAAGGACTGGGTGGAATTGAACCGGCGGCTGATGTATTTGGGAATGGTGGAGTAGGAACCGGCCCCCAAACAAGCTTTGCCGTATATGTACATCCTGGGAGAATCGATGCTACAGAAACACTCCCGGTCAAATTCGCGGAGGTGGCGGTGATACCTGATGCGATAGGCGCGGTGATTGTAAGTTGCCCACTCTTGATATCATCCTCGCAACTGGTTTTCGGAGACGGCCTCTGAGCATGGCTCATGCCAGAAAAAACACCCAGGGCGACGAGAGCTAGAGCTAAAGCCAGAGTTTGCAACTTCTTCATGGTGGTCCTTTCCTGTTAGACGGTTAGTAAACGGCGCTCCTTGATGCGCTAGTGTGCTGTCAAGTTTGCTTAATTGATCGATCACCGGGGCGCTAGCCCGACCGTAGGGGAGGGCTCAATCTTTCTGAGCCGCTAACACATGAGCCCTCCCTTACGGTCGGGCTAGCGCCCCGTTGGCATGCCCCTTACACCGGAGCAAAAGCGGCGACAAGTCACCGCACTCCAAATTTCGCGCACCGGTGTGGGGCACACTGAAACCTGATTTCTCTATTGCCTCCTTAGCAGGCTGCCAAGCAGGATGTCGTCTAACTTGGATTCTGCTTGAGTCAGTCTCGCCAGGTTGGTAGAGAGGTTCGAACTGATCCGCGAATGATTGCCTTTTTGCTGTGCCGGCACAATAATCTGTTCGCATCATTTTAATGGTCAGGTTGTGCGTATGCTGATTCGAGAGATCACAGAGTTGGTCGACAGCACCTCTGATTCCGCGTTTGCCGCGGACGGCTCCGGCCACGTAGTCGCCTGGAACCGTGCCGCTGAAGCGATGTTTGGCATGTGTGCACCCGACGCAATGGGCAAGATGTGCGGGGAGATCATGCAGGGCATGGATGAGTGCGGACCCGTTTGCTCGGCGGACTGCACCGTTCAACAAGCGGTGCGAAGACACCACCCGGTGGGCAACTTCGATCTACAGGTCCAGACGGCTAGCGGCAGGCATTGGTGCAACGTATCGGTTCTGATCGCCGATGGAGACAACTCGACGACGCCTTACTCGATTCACATCGTTCGTCAGATCGATGTTCGCAAGCGGCTGGAGTTGCTCGTGCGCGACTTCGTAGTGACCGGCACGGGTTTGTCCGCCGAGCAAGCCGCCACTTTGATTTCCTCTGCGCACGCTCCGGCTCGCGAAACTGAACTCTCAGAGCGCGAGCGCGACATTCTGAGCCTCCTGGCTAAGGGCGTAACGACCACGACCGTAGCTGAGCAGCTTCACATCAGCCGCAACACCGTCAACAATCACGTCCAGCATATCCTGCGCAAACTCGACTCACACACCCGCCTGGAAGCGATTCGTCGCGCCGAACACGCGGGGCTGATCTAAACCACAGGCCTTTGCGTTCGTCGAGGCTTTACCTGCCCGCATGCCAACGTAATATGCTTCGGCTTTTTGACAGACAATACTCTTGTACAATCAACCAGGGCATCGCAGCCAGCCGAGTCCAATACCTCGACTGCTCAACAACGACAAATGTCCAAAACGTCAGTTCGGGTCACGCGGCCATGAACCGCAAATTGGCGCGGCTGCTTACTCCCCGCGCGTGCCGCTGATAACGATCACCGTGCCGCACTTCACGCATTTGAACTTGGTTGTCCAGACCGCAAATTCGAAGATCTCGGGCGACTGCTTCTTCAACTCCCGGATCACCGCCACGCGGTTGTAGATGGTACGGCAGTTCGGACACACTGGGTCCTCCGGCATAGTGGCCTCCTCTCACAGTATCGGAGCCGAACCGAGATCCTTGATTCAACCCCAGGATTGGTTTCCTTCCATTTCAATTGCTCGCGGAAAGAGAATGTTGTTCTCGAGGTGAATGTGCTGATGCAGATCACCCTCGAATGCTTCGAGCGCCTGATAGAGGGTCTGATAGCTGATACAGCCATCCGGAGGCACTGTGTAGTTCGAGCTTGACGCGCGCAACTCCCGCAAGAGGCCTCCGACTGTCTCGTGCTCCATCATCATCATCCGAATGGGATTGTTGACCGTGCCGAAAGGTGCGGAGGGCGCCGGTTTATTTTGGAGAGCTGACCTTTCCATTTCGATGATGTAAGGAAAGAGAATCTGCTCTTCTTTGAACATGTGTGGTTTCAGATCCGCGCAGAGTTGTTGAAAGAGCCCGCCCAGGCTCCGCAACTCCGGATGGTTTCCGCCATGCACCGAGATGACTTTATCAATTAGAGCTTCCAGTCTGGCCATCTCTTCCCTGGTATAGACGTGATGCTTATCTAAGATGTGACCGATCAATTCGCCGAGTGTGGCTTTCTGAAAATCGAACGCGCCGTTTCCGCTGACCTCGGCCTGTCCAGCCTCTTCCAGCATTCGCTCGAGGTTTCCGACTTCCACGCCGGCGGTTGCGCAAGCATCGCCTAAAGGTGTATCGCCTCCGCAGCAGTAATCGATTTTCAGTTTCTCGAAGACTCTTGCGGCCTGCGGCAGTTCGAGAACCACATCCCGCACGGTTCTGTCTGAGCTAAGTGTCATCCTTGCCTCCTATTGTTTCTGCGGTTAGATCGGTCCTGTCTGCACCCGCAGTTTAGAGCCAGGAAACCTCGACCCTCAATTAATCGGACGGTAGGAATCCAACGTCTTCATGTAATTCGCCCGCTCAAAGGCGGCGGGTTCGGCGCAGTGCTGCTGGCTCATGCTGCCGATCATCTGGGCCACCGACGCGTACTCGTGCTCGTCCATCCAACCTTCGATCTCTTTCAGTATTTCTTTGATTCGCCGCACACCGTTCTGCAACAGTTCCGATGCCATCATCGTGACCTTGGCGCCGGCCATCAGACCCTTCAGCACGTCCTCTGACGTGTGCACGCCGGTGGTGATTGCCAGGTCAGCGAGCAGGCGGCCGTACAAAATGGCCACCCAACGCAGCGGCAAGCGCAACTCGTTCGAGTTGCTGAGCACCAGACGCGGCGCCACTTCGAGCGCCTCAAGATCGAAATCCGGTTGATAGAAACGATTAAAGAGGACCAGCCCGTTGGCGCCTTCATCGACCAGACGCCTGGCGATATTTCCCATAGAGCTGAAATAGGGGCTTAGCTTCATCGCGAGCGGGATCGTCACCGATCGCTTGACGCTGCGGAGCATTTCCAAATAGATATTTTCGACTTCCTGGCCCGGCAGATCGAGGTTGGCCGGGACATAGTAGACATTCAACTCGAGCGCATCGGCGCCCGCATCTTCGATCAGGCCGGCATAGTTGATCCAGCCGCCGGCAGACACGCCATTCAGGCTGCCGATGACGGGGATGTCGACGGATTCCTTCGCACGCCGGATCAAGTTCAAATACTCGTCGGGCCAGACGTTGTAGGTGTCCATCTCTGGAAAGTAGCTGAGCGATTCGGCGTAGCTGTTGGCGTTGCTGCGCAGATAATGATCGACGTAGAAGCTGTCGAAGGTGATCTGCTCTTCAAACAGCGAGTACATCACGACTGCGCTGGCGCCCGCGTCTTCCAAACGCCGAATGCTGTCCACGCTATGCGAGAGCGGCGAAGAAGAAGCCACGATCGGATTTCGCAACACCAGGCCAAGATAGTTTGTGGTGAGACTCATGATCAAAATCCTTTGGTTTCAAGTTTCAGGTTTCAAGGTCGTTTTCGGTTCAAGTTGTGTCTTCCTATGACGAGCCCTCCCTGACGGTCGGGCTAGTGCCCCGAGCTAACTCGAAACCTGAAACTCGAAACCTGAAACTTGAAACTTGAAACTTGAAAACCGAAACTCCTCACGGTTTCATCTCCGCCATCTGCTTATATTGCCGCCAGCGATGGTCGACCGACTCCTGCGCCCGTTCCAGGAGAAACTTCGCCCCCTCCGGATCACTCTGTCGCAACATTCGATAGCGACCTTCCGTGTAGATATAGTCCTGCAGTGGAATCTTCGGATCGGGCGAGTCAAGCTGAAATGGATTCTTGCCTTCGTCGGTGAGCTTGGGATTGAAGCGATAGAGCGGCCAGTGACCTGACTCGACCGCCAGCTTCTGTTGATGCATGCCCTTCGCCATATCGATGCCGTGCGCGATGCACTGGCTGTAAGCGATGATCAGCGAAGGTCCTTTATGAGCTTCCGCTTCGAGAAAAGCTCTCACCGTATGCGTATCGTTGGCGCCCATCGCTATCTGCGCGACATAAACGTTGCCGTAACGCATTGCACCTATCCCCAAATCCTTCTTTGCCGTCGGCTTGCCGCCGGAAGCGAATTTTGCCACCGCGCCCAGCGGGGTTGCTTTCGAAGCTTGCCCGCCGGTGTTTGAATAGACCTCAGTATCGAGCACGAGGATGTTCACATCCTGGCCGCTGGCCAACACATGATCCAGGCCGCCGTAGCCGATGTCGTAAGCCCAACCATCGCCACCGACGATCCAGACGCTCTTTTTGACCAGCGCGTCGGCGACGCTCAACAGGTCGCGCGCCTCGGGCTCGGTGCGGTCGCTAAGCTTGGCTTTCAACTCAGATACCAATTCGCGTTTCGCTGCGATCGGCTCTTGATCTCCGGCAAGAAGACCATCGGCCAGCGCGTCACCCACGAGCCCGCGCATTCTCTCGACCAGGTTCCTGGCGTAAGAGCCTTGATGGTCGAGCGCCATCCGCATGCCGAGTCCAAATTCGGCGTTGTCCTCGAACAACGAATTGCTCCACGCCGGACCACGGCCTTCGCGATTGATTGTGTAAGGCGTGGTCGGCAGGTTGCCGCCGTAGATGCTTGAACAACCGGTCGCGTTCGCGATGATTGTGCGGTCGCCAAAAAGCTGAGTCATCAGCTTGATGTAAGGCGTCTCTCCACAGCCTGAGCAAGCGCCCGAGAATTCGAAGAGAGGTTGCAATAACTGCACGTTCTTGACTGAGCTGAAAGTAAGATCGCCGCTGCGATTAATCTCAGGCAGCGTCAGGAAGTATTCCCAATTCACGCGCTCGCTGTCGCGCAGAGGCAACTGCGGGCGCATGTTGAGTGCCTTTCGCGAAACGTTGCTCTTGTCTTTTGCGGGGCAAACCTCAACACAGAGTTGACACCCGGTACAGTCTTCGACCGCCACCTGAATCGTGTAGAGATGATCGGGAAGCTCGCGCCACTTGGCCGGCATGGTCTTGAATCCGTCGGGCGCGTTTTCGAATTCGCTTTGATGGCAGACTTTCGCGCGAATCGTCGCGTGCGGACAAACCAACATGCACTTGCCGCATTCGATGCAGAGGTCAGTTTCCCAAACGGGAACTTCCTGTGCGATGTTGCGCTTCTCCCACTGCGCCGTGCCGACGGGATAGGTCCCATCGAGAGGGAAGGCGCTAACCGGCAAAAGGTCGCCGCGGCCGGCAATCATCTCTGCTGTGACGTGCTGGACAAACTCTGGGGCTGCCGCTGAGACCGCGGGTGGGAAGGCAGTCGTGCTGGACGCTTCAGCCGGTATCGTCACTTCGTGCAAATGCGCGAGGGCGGCATCGACGGCCGCAAAGTTCTGTCGCACGACGGGCTCGCCGCGCCTACCGTAAGTCTTGCGGATCGATTCCTTGATTTTTGTGATTGCTTCTTCGCGGGGCAGCACACCGCTGATGGCAAAAAAGCAGGTCTGCATAATCGTGTTAGTGCGATTGCCAAGCTGATTCTCTTTAGCTACGGCGTACGCATTGATCGTGTGGACCTTAATCCGTTTAGCAATGATCGTCTCTTGCACCGAGCGCGGCAGGTTTGCCCAGACTTCATCAGCTTCGTACGGACTGTTCAGAAGTAACGTGGCGCCATCTTCGGCCGCGTCGAGGACCTGGTAACGGTTCAGGAAGTCGAACTGATGAACCGCGATGAAGCTGGCTCGCTGGATGAGATAGGTGCTCTTGATTGGCTCGGGCCCAAAGCGCAGGTGCGACACCGTCATTGCGCCCGCTTTCTTTGAATCGTAAACGAAGTAGCCCTGCGCGTAATTCGGGGTCTCTTCGCCGATGATCTTGATCGAATTCTTGTTCGCGCTAACGGTGCCGTCGGCGCCCAGGCCCCAAAACAACGCGCGGACTTGACCCTCGGGCTCGGTATTAAAATCAGGATCAAAGTCGAGGCTGGTGAAAGTGACATCGTCGACTATCCCGACGCTGAAATGATTCTTGGGAGCAGGCTTGGCTATCTCGTCGAACACGGACTTGGCCATCGCCGGCGTGAACTCCTTCGAACCAAGTCCATAGCGCCCGCCAATGATGCGCGGCATCCGTGGAAAAGGAGAGCCGTCCCTCACTATGGCTTCGCTGATCGCCGTTACCACGTCCTGATAGAGCGGCTCGCCGGCGCCGCCGGGTTCTTTTGTGCGATCTAAAACCGCGATAGTCCGACACGAAGCGGGTAGGGCTGAGATAAAACCTTCTACGGCGAATGGCCGGTACAGACGGACTTTCAAAAGGCCGACTTTTTCGCCGCGCGCGCACAGCGCCGTGACGGTTTCTTCGGCTGTTTCGCATCCCGAACCCATCATTACAATCACGCGCTCGGCATCCGGCGCGCCCACATAATCAAACAGGTGATATTGCCGGCCGGTGAGAGTTGCGAATTTGTTCATGACGCGTTCCACGATCGCGGGTGTTTCCGTGTAGAGCGAATTGGCCCGCTCGCGCGATTGAAAGAACACGTCGGGATTCTGGGCCGTGCCGCGCATCACCGGACGATCGGGCGTGAGCGCGCGGCGGCGATGAGCTTGCACCAGTTGATCGTCGATCATCGCGCGAATCTCTTCGTCAGAGAGTTCCCGGATTTTCATGACCTCATGCGAAGTGCGAAAGCCGTCAAAGACGTGCAGGAAGGGAACACGGGCTTCCAGGGTGGCGGCCTGAGAGATCAGGGCAAAGTCCATCACCTCCTGGATCGAGTTGGCGAAAAGCATTCCCCATCCGGTTGAGCGCGCGGCCATCACGTCGCTGTGATCGCCGAAGATTGAAAGGGCATGTGTGGCCACGGACCGCGCGGCGATGTGAAAGACGGTGCTGGTTTGCTCGCCGGCGATCTTGAACATGTTGGGGATCATCAGGAGCAGGCCCTGGCTCGCCGTGAAGGTAGTAGTCAGGGCGCCGGTTTGCAGTGCCCCATGGACCGTTCCCGCGGCCCCGCCCTCGGATTGCAGTTCGCGCACCAGCGGCGTCATGCCCCAGATGTTCTTGTCATCGTGGGCGGCCCAGGCGTCTGCCGATTCACCCATTGGCGAAGACGGTGTGATCGGATAGATCGCTATCACTTCGTTGGTTTTGTAAGCAACGTGCGCGGCGGCGTCGTTGCCATCGATGGTGACGGTGCGGCTAGTCATGTTTCCCAGTTGTCTCCCTACTGATTTCGATCCGGCAGTTTCAAAGTCTCTTAATAAAACCGCCGCAGGCGGCCCCTCCCATTGAACCGCCTGCGGCGCAGACAAGGAAGCATAAATCCCTGACAAATGGTGGATTTGTCAGTTGACCTTCACGTTGATCTGTTTAGGTCTCGCTTCCTCGCTTTTCGGCAACGTCACGATGAGCACACCGTCCTTGAATTCGGCATTGATCTTCGCAGCATCGACGTACAGGGGAACGTTGAAGCTGCGCATGAACTCTATACTCCGCCCCGAATCAAACCCCTTGCTCTCAAGGCGCGCCCACCCAGGCACGTTCAGTCAACGTTTTGCCAGAACGTTTTCGAACGTTCGGCTTCGATCTGGCTGATCTTATTTTGCAGCCATTTCTTGACTGCGCTTACCGTCCGCGACTCGTTGCCCTCCAGCTGAAGTTCCTCGAGCGTTTTCCCCGCGTCATCAAGGGGGATAAAATGGCAGGGAACAGGTTGCGAGTGATCTTGCGAACCAACGAAATCAAGTAGACGACACTCGGCGCATGGATGGGCGCGGTACGGATACCCATAGTTGAGGCAGGTCAGGGAGTCCTGGAAGATCGCCTTTGGTACCCAAGGTGTGCGAACAGAACGTGCATATCCGCCCTGTTCAATAAAAGCCAATTCAGCCTTGAGTATTTCGAGAACGTCTCGATTATCTTCGGCCATCGTGTGATTCTCCACTTCTCCCTGAATCTGCTCTCTTGAGCAGCCAAGCCGCTGCTCCAATCGTTCGAGCTTGGGTTTACCCTCTGCGTGAAGAAGCAACACACATGCCGGATGGAAAAGGGACAGGTTTCGCAGAAACGTCCGGCTTCGTCCCCGGGAGTCTGTGAGTAAAGTTCCGCAAGTGCTGTGAGAAAACTCCCACAGTCGGGATGTCTTTCTGCTTAAACCCCAGGCGCCGATGTGGGTCAGAACGAAGGGATTGCGCATTATCCTGAGTTTCTATCTCTATGATGACCCTGGGAGAGATTATTGAAGAAATCTGTAGCAAAGCTGGTCGTTTCCCGCTATGTGCGTTGGCGCACGGATAAGTGTTCTTTAGCTGGCTATCCTGACCCCGGAATCTGAAAGCCAGTCCTACGCGGGTTCCGCTTTCTGGGAAAGCGTGCGCATCCGTAGTTGGCACATGACTTGCTCAATCGTGAATCGATTATTTGGTGCTTAACCGCAAGCCGATAAGGGAAGCGGTCGTCAAGAAAGCGGGAGAAAAAGGCAGAATGGGTGGCGCGAGGAAACCAGTAGTTGCAAATCGCCAGGGCGGAAACGCTTTAGAACGCACGTTGCCACGCAATTCACCACTCCACGCGATCTCGGGAATTGAGCGGGTCAGCTATAGCAAACTGTATCCTCGCAACGCGGTCCTTTTTAATGAAGGCCACGTTGCCCGCGGGGTGTATGTGCTTTGTACGGGCAGCGCAAAAATCTCGATCTGCTCGGCTGATGGAAAGAAGTTGATCATGCGCATCGGCAAACCAGGCGATGTGCTGGGATTGTATGCAGGCCTGACGGGCCGCCCGTACGAAGCCACGGCGGAATTGCTGGAGCCCAGCCGAGTTAGCTTTGTGTCTCGGCAGAATCTGGTTGAGTTGATCGCGCGTCAGGAAGCATTCGGCCTGGGCCTGGTTCAGGTCTTCAGCGAGCAGTTCAGCGAGTTTGTCGATCATGCGCGCTTGTTGCTGTTGTCCGAGTCGGCGACGGAGAAGTTGGCGCGTCTGATATTGAAGTGGAGCCGTGATTTTGGCGAGCTGACAGCCGGCGGGATTCGGCTGAAGCTTTTGTTGACTCAAGAGGAGATCGCACAGATAATTGGCTCGTCACGGGAAACCGTCACGCGCCTTTTCAGCGCGCTGAAGCGGCAACAGATCATTCGCGTCAACGGTGGCGCAATGGTTATTCGCAACAGCGCCGCGCTCGCCTCTTTGGCTCAACTGTCCCCCTAGATGGATTCGATGCTGTGACCGGCGTCACAGTAATTTGACGTACGTTCTTGTAAAATTGCAAAGCTCGCCCGAGCTCTTTTAATCAGAGCATTTTGTCTGTACAGGAATAGGCAGGCCTTTCGTTCTGGAGGGCAATTTGGAAGGAGGCTCAAAAGTGAGACTGGCCAAAGTAATTAAGACGCTGCTCGTCTGCGGGTCAGTATTGGGCATGGTCGTGTGGTTTGCGGCGGCGAGAAGCTCGCAGGCGGTTAGTCCTGCGGCTCCGCAATCGAAGCCGGCCGTAGTGGCGAAGGTTGCCAATGCTGATGATTCGGGTTACGTCGGCAGTGAGGTCTGCAAAGACTGTCACGAAGATACCTTCAAGGCTTTTTCGCACACTACGCATGCCCAGCTTTCAACGATCGGAAGTTGGAAGAAGAAGGTCACGGGTTGCGAATCCTGTCACGGTCCGGGCAAGGTCCACATCGCCGAAGCCGATCCTACCAAGATTATTTCTTTCAAGAACAAATCGTCGAAAGAGATATCTGAGACCTGTCTTTCCTGCCATGCCGGCAAGGAAGAACGGAACAATTTCCGTCGCGGAGAGCACTGGCGCAACGATATTGGTTGCACCGAGTGTCACTCGCCACACTCCAATACTACCGGGAAAAACCTTGCCAGCTCGAATGTCCATGTGACCAGTCCGAATGCCGAGAAGCCGGGCTTCGCAACCATCAGAATGCTGAAAGCGAACGACCCTCAGCTCTGTGTGAGTTGCCACGGCGAGGTCAAGCCGGCATTTTCCGCGCCCTTCCATCACAAGGTCCTGGAAGGGGCCATGCGTTGCAGCGATTGCCACAATCCGCATGGTGGATTCGAACTCAAACAGGCCAGGCTCGCAACCGGCGGGGATGCAGCTTGTATCAAGTGTCACGCGGACAAGCAGGGCCCGTTCGTTTATGAACACGCCCCCGTAAAGACCGAAGGGTGCGTGAGTTGTCATACACCGCACGGCTCGTCAAATCCACGGTTGTTGAGGTTCGCTGCGGTCAACGCGCTTTGTCTGACCTGCCACAGCGTGGCGCATGACGTCGGAGCGGCTGAACCGGCCGGCCCTGCGCATAACCAGAACGCGCAGTATGCCAACTGCACAGCGTGTCATATCAAGATACACGGATCGCGTACCAGTCCGGTTTTCTTCCGATGAAGTTCGGCAGTAGCCCGACCGTGAGGGAGGGCTCAGATAAGAGATGGTTCAAGCCTTTAACGAGATTTCAGCCAGAGGATGGTTCGTATGAAAAGCAACGTCAAATCCATGTTGCAGATTTTGTCGGGATTGACCATGGTGTTGATGATGGCGGCGGGCACCGCCACTATCGCCACTGGCCAGCAGCCAACTCCGACCCCAAAGAAATCAGACGCCGGGAAGACGCAAGCCGAAACTACTTCTGCTCAAACTGGAGAGGATGCGGGTGACTACAACATCACGTCCAGCATCGAGATCGGCTATCGCGGTATCAGGGTCGACGGGGATGTCAACAAATACAAAAGCGACCTGAATTACAAGGCCGGCCCGCGTATTTTCGATTCCAGCTTTCTGATGCAGGCTAAGGACGGGAAAGGGGGGTTGTTTACTTCTCTGCTGGTAACTTCGACGGGCTGGGGAGCCGACCCGTACGGCAACCTGCGGCTCAGCGCTGACAAGCCGGAATGGTATCGTTTCGATGCCACCTATCGACGCTTCAAGTATTACCGGTTTCTTAACAACATCGTGAACCCCAACTGGTTGTTTTCGCCGGCCCAGTTCGCGGTTCCGCCGAACCCGGCCACGGGCTACCACGGCTACAACACGAAGACCGAGATGGGAGATTTCGACCTCACGATTCTGCCAAGGAACGAAACGATCAGGTTCAACGTGGGTTATTCGCCCGAGAGATACAGCGGCCCCGCCTTCACGACCTATCATTTTGCCGGTAACGAATTCCTGCAGCTGGCGCAGTTGAACTCGCGAGCCAACGACTTTCGTGTCGGGGCCGACGGCAAGCTGGGGCCGATTGACTTTTCATTCCTTCAGGGTTTTCGCCGTTCCCGCGACGACAGCGCCATTGACCTGGCACAGGGCATCAACCGTAACCCTGCGGCCGCGCAGGCGACCAGCTTCAGTCGTCAGGAGCCTGCACGCGGCAGCGTTAATTACACGCAGTTCAGCATTCACAGCCTGGTGGCCAAAAAACTCGATGTCACGGCCCGCATCACCCACAGCAGCGCTACGTCAAGTTCTGTCTTTACTGAAGACTCGAGGGGTTTTAATTTCAACCCCAGAGTCACGGGATTCCCCCCCACCCCTCCAGCGGCCACGCCCAACATCACCAATCTCGCACAGTACAACATCTCGGCAAACACCAAGCGGCCGAGCTGGCTGGGAGATATTGGCTTGACCTTCCTGGCCACCGATAAGTTCCGAATCTCAAACACGTTTCGGGTCGAAGACTTCGAGATCAACGGCGTAGCCGTGTTTAGCGACTTTTTCTCTGTCTCGAGGCCGAACCCGAACCCGACCAGGACCGACACCATAACCATCAGCAATCTGGACGCCCGCGAGATTACGAAGTACCGCAAGTACCAGAACACGCTCGAAGGCGACTACCAGTTCAATGCTCGCCACTCGATACACTTTGGGTATCGCTATGGCAGCCGCCGGATCGAGCGAATCTTCGACGGATTCAATCTCGGTTCCAACGGGTCCGTTGCTCCGCCGGTCCGCACTACCGCGCAGGAGGTTGAGCAAAATCACACGCATGCGTTCTTTGGCGGTTTCAAGTCCCGCCCGGTAAAGAATTGGACCCTGTATTTCGACGCCGAACGCGGCACTGCCGACAACGTTTTTACGCGCATAGGGAATTACGACTACACGAACCTTCGCCTCAAGAGCAGGTATGCACCGAACCGAAAGATAAACTTCAACCTCGCCGTGATCATCAAGGACAATTCCAATCCTTCCGAGATAGCCGGTGTGTCGATAACGGATTTTGGTGTGGACGTGCAATCCCGAACTTTCACATCGTCGGTTGATTGGACCCCAACCTCCAGGATCTCGTTGAGCACCGGCTACAACTACAACTGGGTGAACAGCGACGCGGTCGTTGATTATTTCTTCCAGGTTCCGCCGGCCGCCAGCGTCCGACATCCCCTCGGGCACAGCCAGTACTTCATGAGGAACAATTTTTTCTACATCGACATGATTGCACGTCTCTGTCCGCGCATGACGCTCTTTGCGTCGTATCGCCTGAACCAGGATGGCGGCCAGGGAACCCGTCTGACGGATCCGACCGGGACCCCGGGGACCCTGATCAACTCGTACCCGATGAGTTTCCAATCGCCCGAGGCCCGGCTGGCAATCAAAATCAACCGGCATCTCGATTGGAATCTTGGGTATCAGTACTATAACTACGACGAGAACCCGGTGGTCGGTCCGAGGGCGCAGAATTATCACGCGCATTTGCCATACATGTCCCTGCGGGTCTATTTTGGACGAAAGGAATAAGCACCGAAGTCGACGAGAAAGTCTTTAAGCAACGCAAACTCCGGCTCGGTTATTGACCGCGGCTGGAGTTTGCTTATGATCGGTGAGTTCGATTGTGGCACGCGCATCTTGCGCGTGAGCCACGGGCGGGACGCCCGTGCCACTCAAACTAGTCCACGCCGGAGGATGGAATGGCGAACACCGCCTGGGACAAGACTACCCGGAATCCCGAATATCCTGATCCACAACCAAACACGCGGCGCCGGTTCCTGGACTATTTGCTGGGGACCAGTGCGGTCGCGACGTTGGGCGCAATCGTCTATCCGATTTTCCGGTTTATGTCGCCGCCCCAGGTAATCGAGTCGGCTGAGAACTCGGTCGTAGCAGCCAAGCTCAACGAGATCCCCGTCAACTCGGGCAAAATATTCAAGTTCGGCAATAAACCGGGGATCCTGGTTCGCACTGCGTCCGGGGAATTCAAAGCATTTTCGGCCGTGTGCACCCATCTCGATTGCATAGTGCAATACCGCCCTGATACCAAACAAATCTGGTGCGCCTGTCACAATGGCCAGTACAACCTGGGTGGGAAGAATATTGGCGGACCCCCGCCGCGGCCGCTGGAAGAGTACCAGGTCAACACCCGCGGTGATGATGTTGTGGTCACGAGATCGTAGCCGTAAGACGAAGTTCAGAGTTCATCAACCTTCAGGTTGTCATTCTGAACTAAGGGCAAGCTAAAGCTTGAACTCCAAACAGTGAGAATAGAAGCCATAAGAGCCTGGCTGGATGAGCGTCTTTCGATTAGTACGCTTGCCGGCATGGCCCAGAAAAAAGAAGTCCCGGTCCACCGCCATTCCATCTGGTACTACTTCGGCGGCATGACGCTGTTTCTTTTCGTCGTGCAGGTTGTGACCGGGATTCTGTTGCTTCTCTATTATCGTCCCAGCGCTGAGACCGCGTTTGAGAGCGTGCAATTCATCATAACTGAGGTTCCGTTTGGTTGGCTGATCCGATCGATCCATAGCTGGTCAGCCAACCTGTTGATTGGCACGCTGTTCATACACATGTTCAGCGTCTTTTTCATGAAGGCGTATCGTTCGCCGCGCGAGATCACCTGGGTGACCGGCGCGCTGCTGTTATTCATCTTCCTGGGCTTCGGCTTCAGCGGCTATTTGCTGCCGTGGAATAAGCTGGCGTTCTTCGCGACCAAGGTGGGAACGGACATCGCCGGGGTGATTCCAGGCGCTGGCCATTTCATGCTCAGGTTCCTTCGTGGCGGCGACGATGTGACCGGGGCGACGCTCACACGATTCTATGGGTTCCACGTTGCGGTCTTGCCGGCGATAACTACGGTGCTCCTTGGCATTCACGCGCTGCTGGTCCAACTGCACGGGATGAGCGTCCCGCCCGGGCTCGCGGGCAAAAGCGTGAAGAAGATGAAGTTCGTTCCCAATTTCCTTTTGCGCGATCTAATCGGATGGATTCTGGCCATCGGCGTACTCGCGGCACTGGCAGCATTATTCCCCTGGGAACTGGGTGAGAAAGCGGACGCGTTTGCGTCGGCGCCCGCGGGTATCAAGCCCGAATGGTACTTCCTCTTTATGTTCGAGACCCTAAAACTGGTTCCCGCGAAGATATTCACAATCGATGGCGAAGTGATCGCGATCCTGGCCTTCTCCCTTGGGGGCCTGGCATGGGTGCTCGTGCCATTTTTCGACAAGGCGACGAGTGGGCGCACGAGAAGTCTGGCTTTCACCATCGCAGGTCTGGTCATTGTCATTTATATGGTAGCGATGACAGTCTACGGGTTTGTCATGTGACGAGGCTTCGGAACATGGATCGTCAAACTAACCATTCTGGAAAGTCGTGGCGCGCGCGTCTGGCGGGTGTGCTTCGCGGACGCGACGAGCACCCCAGCGGGGCTGCCCCGCCGGGGACCTCGCAAGCTCGTGCCATTTTCAAAATTGCCCTGGGTTTCGCGATGATCCTGGCGTTGTTTACGCCGGCACCGGCGCAGACGCAGAAGAAAAACTCGTGCATTGAGTGTCATGCGAAACTCGACGACCCGAGAGTTAGCGCGCCGGCAAAGCTCTTCGATAACGACATCCATCGTGGGCGCGGTTTGTCTTGTAATGACTGTCATGGCGGCGATCCGAACGCCGACACCAAAGAAGGGGCGAAGGATCCGAGCAAAGGCTATCTGGGAAAACCAAAGACAGCCGACATCCCGGCGTACTGTGGCAAATGCCACAGCGACGCGAACCTGATGAAGAGATTCAATCCTTCGCTGCGAGTGGATCAGGAACGCGAGTATTACTCCAGCGTGCACGGGAAACTGCTCAAGACAGGAGAGCAACGAGTCGCCACCTGCGTAAGTTGTCACAGCGTCCATGGCATCAGAGCCATTTCCGATCCGCTATCTTCTGTTTATCCGTCGAACGTTGCTGAGACGTGCTCAAAGTGTCACGCCAGCGCGGACTATATGCGCGGATTCGGAATTCCGAACGATCAGTTCGACAAATATAAGAAAAGTGTTCATGCCAACGCTATTTATGTGAAGCAGGATTTGTCCGCGCCGACCTGTAACGATTGTCATGGCAATCATGGCGCGGCGCCGCCAGGCATCGCTTCGGTCGCGAACGTCTGCGGAACGTGCCATGGGCGACAGGCTGAATTGTTCCAGGTCAGTCCCCACAAAGCGGCCTTTGACCAGCGTCAATTCGGCGAGTGCATCAAGTGCCACAGCAATCATTTCATCGCCAAGCCCGGCGATGAACTGATCGGCACGGGCGAGAAGTCGGTCTGCATTACTTGCCATGCGGCCGGAGACAAGGGCTTCATCGCGGCCGGCCTGATGCGCGGGCGGATCGATGAGCTGATAGCCAGCGTCGATAGATCGACCGAGATTCTAGGTAGGGCCGAGCGCGCCGGAATGGAAGTAAGCCGGCCGAAGTTTGAAATGAAGGAAGCAACGGATGCGTTGACCCACGCGAGAGTGCTGATACATTCTTCTTCCACTGCCGAGGTCGATAAGGTAGTGGCGCCGGGGCTGGCCGCGTCCGTTAAGGGTTACCAGGCGGGACTGGGCGCCCTGGCAGAACGGACCTTCAGGCGCAAGGGACTCGCAGTTTCGCTGGTCTTCATTCTATTCCTTGCTGCGTTGGTCTATCTAAAGGTCAGGCAAATCGAGGACCGGCCAGCAGTAAGAGGAACTAAGCAGATTGCCATATTTGTTCTTTCCGCCATTCTGGCCTATCTGATCAAGCCGATGTTGTTCGGTCCAGTGCAAAGGGTAGACGCCGTACTTGTAGGTATCTTTTTCGTTAACTACATAGTCCTTTCTCTTGTCTTTGCATTTGGGGGATCGCTACTAAAGAGGAACAAGGAATAGAGGTTCCCACTGGCTCTGGCGTTTTTTAGGCCAGCGGCGCTTGATTGAGCATTCAGAATATTAGTGATGAAGCTTCGGTATCAAAGATTATTGGCGTTCACTTTCGCGGCGTCTTTGGTATCTGTGGCGCCCAGTCTTATCTCAAAGGCAGCGGGAGAAAATGCCGGGATCCAGCCGCAGGTGAGCTCACAGAGCCGCACACCGCAAAAGAGAGTCGCGCCGCCAAAGAAACCACGCATCGATTACACGAAGTTCTCTCATCAGACTCACGCCGTCACCCAGAAGCTGGCATGCAATTCCTGCCACAAGGTTCCCTCGAAGAATTGGAAGGAAGTACGTAAAGGCGACGCGGCGTTTCCGGACGTCACTGATTTTCCCGAGCACGCTTCGTGTTTGGATTGTCATCGTGGACAATTCTTTGCGCGCGAAAGACCGGCGCCGGCCATTTGCTCGAACTGCCACGTCAAGAACAGCCCGCGGGACACCAGCCGCTGGCTCTTCCCCAGTCTCGGCGACAATACTGATCCTTTGATCAAGAGAAGGGGACTGGTTTCGGAATTCGGTGTCGGTTTCCCGCACAACAAGCACATCGACGTCGTCGGCTTTAACCCGCCACGGGCCGGAAGAGATCCGCGCGGCTGGTTCGTGACGGTGGCTTTGCAGGAAAAAAAGGACGGACCGCCCAAGAGCTGTCCCGTTTGTCACGAGACTTACCAGCCGCAGGGCAATTCGAGCGAGGAATACGTCACCAAGCCGCCAAAGAACATAGGCGATGCCTTCTGGCTAAAGAAGGGCACGTTCAAGACCACGCCCAACAGTCATACGGTCTGTTTCACCTGCCACAGTGCCGATTCCGGAATTGCGCCCGCGCCGACCGACTGCAACGTCTGCCATAAGCTGGCAACGCCGCAGTCGTTGAAGGCCGATTTCGACGCGAAGCTGGCAGCGACCATGGGGATCACGGATGCGACGATCCTCGGCAAATGGAGCCGCCGGATTTCCGCCGGCGCTTTCCGGCATGAAGGAGGAGAGCATCCTGACCTGAACTGCATGGGTTGTCATAGCGTGCCGACGATGAACACGCTGGACGCGAAAACCTTGAAGGTCCCGGTGCGTTCGTGCGGCGGAGCTGAAGGATGTCATATTACTGCCACAACCGATGATGGTGGGGCTTTGAATTTCGAGATCGATCAGAAAAAGAAAGATCCCGCGTCGGCGTGCACGAAGTGCCACATCACGTTTGGCAAGGAAGGTACTCCCGAAGATCATCCGCAGGCGATTCCGACGCCAAAACCGAAAGCGAAGCCGAGTTGATGACTGGATTGACCAGAAAGTTGTTAAGAATTATTCGCGAGCTTCAGCATAGTCGTCTCTGTGTTGCAGAGAGAAGGTGGCTGTTCGGATCACGGGTGTTCGGATTGGCGGTGTTCGGGATCGTGATTGGGATGACCCTCGTTACAGTATTTAACTCGCGGGCGTCGGAATCGACACCTGGCTTAGCTGAATCGCCGACGCCGCAGGGGCAGATGCAATCTCCCGAAGGGTTGGATTACGGAAAGTTCGTGCACAGCAGCAGGAATCATTCACGGTTGCCGTGTCTTCTCTGTCATCGTCGCGAAGGGAATACGCCACGGCCGAGGCTTCCCGGCGGCTCCGATCACCTGCCTTGCGCCGGATGTCACGCGCAGCAGTTTTCAAATTCTGAGAGTCCGATCTGCACCATCTGTCACACCGACGCAAAATCGGGGGCCCTGAAATCGTTTCCACGTTTGAAGAGCTTTCGCATGAAGTTCGATCACTCACGGCACGTGAAGATGGGAAGTGTCAGTTGTGCGACGTGTCATCGACCCGCGCGTGGCGGTGTTTCCCTCTCGATACCCGCGGGATTCAACGCCCACACAACTTGTTATGGATGCCACACTCCGCGCGCACAATCCGGCGGCCGCGACATCTCTTCCTGTGGTACGTGTCATCAGTTGGGTGGTTATTCTCGGACTTCGGCATCCGCTCCGGCATTCCGCGTGGGATTCAATCATGCCAGGCATCAAAAAGTAACCTGCAACGAATGCCACCAGGTTAGAGCGGGAATGCCGCAGCGAAGACAGGTCACGGCGCCGGAGCCGCTCAACCATCACGCAACAGGTCGCGGGCAAAGTTGCATGACTTGCCATAACGGCAAGGGTGCCTTTGGCGGCGATGACTTCACAGTTTGTAAACGGTGCCACACGGGAGCAACGTGGCACTTTTGAAGCAGAAGAGGCATACTCTAAGCACCGAAGTAGAAACTCGGGTTCCAAAGGAGTTAGCTATGAAAATTCTTACGATACTCGCAGCCTTCATTTTTGCGATTTTCCTGATCTCGGATACATCGACTGTTACGACCGACGTATCAGCCCAGGACGGAAAGAAACCGCCGGAGACAATCACGCTGGGGGCGGATGTGAAACTTGGAGCGGTTAAGTTCAACCACCTCGATCACATCACCAAGAACCGCAGCGTTGACGGCACTACGCAGCTCGCCTGTGTTGAATGCCACCACACGGCGCAACCGGCATCTGAAGCTGTAAAGCATCCGCCGCACAAAACCGTGTGGCCGGCGGATCGCACGACAACTTTGACGGCGGAGCTGCTTGAGAAAGATGCAAATGCGCCGGTCGTAAATGTCTGTCGCGATTGCCATGCCAAAACCGATACTAAGCCAAAGCTGCTGCCGGAGATTCCGCAGGTCAAGTTTGAAGGTAGTGCGGAACCGACGATTTTGACCAACCAGCAGGCGTTGCATAGAAACTGCGGCAGTTGTCATGACGAGGTGGCAAAGAAGAAACCGGATACTACGGGGCCGACCTCGAAGAAATGCATGGTGTGTCACAAGAAGACCGCGGCGTGAAGTAATGGTGAGGTTGATTTGGTACGTGCATCCCACCCTCTCATCTGGGAGAGGGTGGAGAGAGGGTCTGGCGACGCCCGTACGACCTCAACTTTCACATTCTCCGCTTCCCCGTTTCTCCCTGTAAGAGAGTTGTTTTCTCCGAACCCAATAGACGGTCGGCCTGGGTCCTCAGGCTTCGCTCCCAGCCCTTCTCCCTCCGACGGGAGCAGCGAGACAAATCCACCCGGCGGGTAAATTTTCGGGTGCTTTGGGCAAAAGAACGCAAAGGGCGGGGAAGTTCGGCGCAATCTCCCCTGATCCTGATGCGGCACGGTCATTGCCCTTACCCTTCTTATCCGGGGACGTCAATTCCGGACTTGAGGAGGGTGGAAGCAATAATGAAGATAACGATTAATGGGCTGATGAAGCTGGGGGTCGCCTGCGCCGGCCTGATGTTGGCCGCGAGTTTCGTGGTGGTTTCAGTACGCGCGGGCGCCAGTGCGGATGACTTTGATGCAGCCGCAACGTATAGAGCCAAGTGCTTTGCGTGTCATGGCGCCAAGGCGGAAAAGAAATTCGATGCGACGCTGTCTGACGACGCGCTTGTGCAGGCAGTGTTAAAAGGGAAGAAACCGGAAAAGCCGCCCAATATGCCGGCTTTTGAAGAGAAAGGCATTACGGCTGATCAGGCAAAGGCGCTGGTTGGTCATATGAAGTCGATTAAGTAACGAATAGGAAGAAGTGGCACGCGCGCCACAGCGTAAGTCTCGCCCGAGATTATGCGGCTTAATTTGGGTACCCTCGATGTCAACAAAACCGCTTGCGGTGTTTAAGGCATCGGGGGTATTTTTCTGAACGTCGCTCCTGAGGAACCGAGTCTGTGAAACGCTACCTTGCCGTCGTTGTCGTTCTGGCCGCAGTATCTTTCTGCGCCGTGCTTAGTCTGCCGGGTTTGATCACCCTGAAGGCTGTCCAGGCTCAGGGTAATCAAAACTCAGCTGCGTCGCCCGTCAGGCCTAATGAGGGAGGAATCATACGCGGGCCCAATGTTGACTCTCCGGGCGCGTCTCCGTCCCTTCAATGTCAGGGATGCCACGCCCCGGGAAAGACGCTTCCGTATTTAGCCGGTTCGCTTTTCCACACCGCGCCGCACGCTGGTTACGATCACAGTTTTCATGCCCAGGCGATTCACAATGGTACGAAAGCGGCGGCGTGTCTTGATTGCCACACGAAGAATGGCGACCTGACGACGATGCTGCCAGCCAGCGATCCAAATTCGACCATCAACCGAGCGACCGTTGCCGAGACGTGCGGCAAGTGCCACGGTGACAAATCGGTGATGCAGGGAAGCGGCATCAGCGACCGGCCATTCCTGTCTTATCGAGAGAGCGTTCACGCGAAAGCCATGGCCCGTGGTAATACCAGCGCCGCCGTGTGCACTGACTGTCACAACAGTCACGACATTCAACCCGCATCGAATTCGCAGTCATCGATTGCCACCGTCAACATTCCGGCTACTTGCGGCAAGTGTCACCGGACCGAAAGCCATGAGTTCGGGCAGAGTGTTCACGGACAAGCGGTGACGAGGGGAGTGTCGCGCGCGCCCGTGTGCACAGACTGTCACGGCATTCACAACATCAAGATGCCGTTCGATCAGACCACGGCGACTGCTACGACTGCGATAGCGACCGACTCGTGCGCGAATTGTCATGAGGGTGTAACTCTGACTCAGGAATTCGGAGTCGCGAGCGGACGCGTCAGTAGTTACAAAGACAGTTATCACGGTTTGGCTTCCCAACTCGGATCAAAGGTAGTCGCCAATTGCGCCAGTTGCCACGGCGTCCACAACATCCTGCCTTCCTCCGATCCGCGGTCGATGATTAGCGCGAACAACCTGCCGAAAACCTGTGGCCAGTGTCACCTCGGCGCGAGCGCGAACTTCACCAAGGGGAAAATCCATCTGACTTCCGGATTAATATCCGAAGCCGCCAGTCGTGACCGGGGACTCGTGGGCACCCGTATCGTGCGTTGGATCTATCTTCCCTTAATCTTTCTGGTGATCGGCGGCATGGTGGTTCATAACGCGCTCATCTGGCGCAAGAAAGTGGTGGCCAGACGGCGGCAGGAACGAAGTATTGTTCGCTTGAGCCCGAATCAGAGAGCGCAACATTGGTTGCTGCTTACCAGTTTTATCGCTCTCGTGTTGAGCGGATTTGCGCTGCAATATCCTGATTCGTGGCTGGCATGGGTTTTGGGCAGCAGCGAATTTCTGCGCCGGATAATTCATCGGGCGGCCGCCGTCGTGATGCTTCTGGTGGGTACTTATCACCTGCTTTACCTGGCCTTGTCGAAGGAAGGACGACTGTGGGTAAAGGACATGTTGCCCAAGTTGAAGGACGTCAGAGACCTTATCGGTAATTTTGGTTACTATCTCGGAGTCAAAAACGAGAAGCCGAAGATTGGGCGGTTTGGCTACGCTGAGAAGGCGGAGTACTGGGCCGTGGTGTGGGGCACAATCATCATGGGCCTGACTGGCCTGATGATCTGGTACAAGATTAGTGTCTTTGGTTTCCTGCCACGCTGGTGGATTGATATCGCGCTCGCGGTGCACTTTTACGAGGCGGTGCTGGCGACCCTGGCGATTATTGTCTGGCATTTTTATCAGGTGATTTTCGATCCGGACGTCTATCCCGTTAACTTTGCTTTCATCGATGGGCGAGTGTCTGAAGAGTTATATGAAGAAGAGCACGAACTGGCTTACGAGCAATTGAAGAAAGAAGCTGAGCAAGAGAAAGGGGAAAGTGAACAAGTGCCGAAGGAAGATGAGCGGGATTGAATAGGGACTATTCAGCGTTCGTGACTTGCCTTGACTTGATATCTAGGGCGGTGTGAAATAACAACATGCCCCCAAGGTCCAAGAAGGATGACAGACTTAAGATTCTAGGACAGATCCAAACACCGTTGGGATTTTATGTGTTGGCGCTGCTGATCATCGAATCCACTCTCGGCATGGTGCTAACGTTTGCGGGGTTCGAGCAGTATTACAAGTGGTACGGTTTCTTTTGATGATCGCTGTGTTTACTGCCGTCGTATTAGTTGTGAGCGGCTTGACGATTTTTAATCCTAGGAATCTGCTATACGGCAAAGAAGAACATTCCGCGCCGCAAATTGAACCGTCAGCCTTAAGAGACCAGATTGAGGATATCATTCACCAGCGAGTAAAATCGGAATACCTGATACCCAGCAAGGGAGAATGAGGGGAGAAAGTTATGAATTGGAAGGATGTCATCACCGAGCCCGACGAGATGAAAGTCTTCATGGCTCTCGACGGACCTACGTACACTTGGAGAACTGTCAGCGCCGTCGCACGTCAGACCCTCCTTCCAGAAGATCGCGTGCTGAAGATTCTTGCTAAGTACAATATGCAGTTGACGCGTTTATCTGAGAATCTGTCCGCATCAGGAACCCCGCTCGTTGGTCTGCTCGAGAGGGTCGGTGCTTAATGCGCTGAAGATGGTTTGCCGGGATGGAACCAAAGCGGCGCAGACCTCGATCTTGTGCCGTAGTAGTGGCGGTCCAAATCCTGACTTCATTGCCCGGCTTCGTTGATTATCTAATCTAGAGCAGAACAAGATGGATGAGATCGAACCACTGGCTCCCAAAAGGCCGAGCCTCTTTCGCAACTACATCAGCTTCGTCGGGGCCGCGATCGTCATCGCCAGCCTGGCAAGTACTGCACTCCTGTTTTTCATAGAGATCACGTCAACTGGTGAGAATCCTTATGTTGGAATCCTCACTTACATAATCTTTCCGTCGGTCCTGATGTTCGGCCTGTTCGTTGTGGCTTTGGGCATGATCCTGGAGCGCCGACGTCGACGCCGAATTGCGCCCCACGCGATCACGGCTTACCCAAAGCTGGATCTGAACGACCCTCATGCGCGTCGTGCTTTTCTCACTTTTCTCGTGGTCACGTTTGTCTTCATCTCAGCCAGCGCTTTCGGAAGCTATCGCGCATTCGAATACACCGAATCAGTGCCCTTCTGTGGCCAGACATGCCATACGCCGATGAAGCCGGAATTCATGTCGTACCAGGCCGGCGCCCATGCGCGGGTGCGCTGTGTTGATTGTCACGTCGGATCCGGCGCCGGTTGGTATGCGCGTTCAAAACTCTCCGGCGCCTACCAGCTCTATTCAGTGACCTTCAATAAATACTCGCGGCCCATCAACACGCCGGTGCACAACCTCCGGCCGGCGCCGGAAACCTGTGAACAATGTCACTGGCCCGAAAAGTTTTTCGGCGCGCAGATGAAGGTCTTCAATCATTACGCCTATGACGAAAAGAACACGCTGCGACAGAGACGAATGTTGATTAACGTCGGCGGCGGCAGTACGACCACCGGGCTGGTCACCGGCATCCACTGGCACATGAACATTGCGAATGAAGTTACCTACATCTCCACGGACGATCACCGGCAGGTAATTCCCTGGGTGCAAATCAAAGATCGAGACGGCAATGTTACTCAGTACTACGATCGCACCCGACCGCTGGCGCCGGAGCAGGTTGCCGCCGCCATTGAGCGCCGGATGGACTGTGTCGATTGTCATAATCGTCCCGCGCACGTCTATCAGCCGCCGGATGTAGCCGTGGACCAGGCTTTCGTCGCCGGCAGGTTGGACCCTTCGATACCGTATCTCAAGCGCAAGGCCGTTGAAGTTCTGAGTGGCCGATACGACACGACACCTCAAGCCCTGAGTTCAATTGATAAGGGCCTGAATGAGTTCTATCAAACGAACTACAAAGACGTGTACGCGCAAAAGCAGGCCGCGATCAAAGGCGCGGTCACCGAAGTTCAGCGTATCTTTCAGACTTTCTTCTTTCCGGAGATGAAAACCGACTGGCAGACCCACCCAAACAACATCGGCCACCTTTACTTCTCGGGCTGCTTCCGCTGTCACGATGGCGAGCACGTCAGCAACACAGGCAAGGTCATCAGCAACGACTGCAACGTCTGCCACACAGTGATCTACGACTCACTGAATCCGGCCGCCTCGGTAAAGACCGGGCCATTCCAACATCCGGTTGACCTGGGCTCGCTCGCCGCCCACAAGTGCGACTATTGCCATAAAGCGAACAGGCCATTCCAACATCCGATTAATCTTGGTGATATTTCGATGTTTCAATGTGTTGAGTGTCATCAGAAGAAGTAGAGATGTTGGTGTGATATCCCGATGCGCAGCACGAGGCCCTCGGCCAGCCTCGCGTACTATGCCGCGATCGACCAACAGCCTGGTGCCGATTTCCTCGGCTCAATTGGAAAACGCTATTGCTCGCATCGTCAGCGCACCGGAAGCCTGGACCAAACACGTGGCCGGCACAAGCCGTTGCTTGCTGCATCGTTTCCCTACGGAGTGATTCACCGGATCGGACGGTATTCAGATCGTTGGAGTGATGCATACCCATCGGAAGCCCGACTACTGGATAGAGCGTTTGACCAGGTAAAAGTCGCCTCTATTGAGATCGGCATCAAAATTCCCCAACCCTGAGCGAAAACCCTCAAGCCAACCCCGCCGCTGAAGCAGACGACCCGTTTCCAAAGCCCCTGAACACCCGACTCAAGTCGGCATGTGAATTGCCGTAGCGATCGTCAAGCAACCGATACCTAAGCTCGCCCGGCTCAGGAACGCAGAGCCCGGCGTGTGATCTTATGGGCGAACATAACGTCGAGCAGTACATTGACCAGAAGAAAGCACAGGCCTTCATGAAGGCGGTGCTCGATGATCTGCGCGCGCTCGCCTTCATGCTCGAGCATGGTTGCGTCGAAAGCGGCGTTACGCGAATTGGCGCAGAGCAGGAAATGTTCTTGATCGATCGCGACCTGCGACCCGCGCCGCTTTCACTTGAAGTTCTTGAGCAGACAAAAGATCCCCGACTCACGACTGAGATCGCCAGATTCAATCTTGAAGCTAATCTCGATCCATTGCTTCTGACCGGTTCGTGCCTCAATGAAATGGAGCAGCAGCTTAATGAACTTATTTCGCTGGTGCGAAAAGAAGCCGGCGCGTTCGGCGCTGACGTTCTGCTTTCCGGGATTCTGCCCACGTTGCTGAAATCCGATCTGACGCTTGAGAACCTGACGCCAGATCCGCGCTACCGCGAGTTGGATCGCGGCGTGATTCGCTTACGCGGCGGCCCGTTTGCGATCCACATCAAAGGGCTCGATGAACTAGACCTTACGCACGACAACATCATGATGGAATCGTGCAACACGAGTTTCCAGGTGCATTTTCAATCGAACCCAACTGACTTCGTTTCGCACTACAACACGGCCCAGGCCATCACTGCCCCGGTGCTGGCCGCTGCGGTTAACTCGCCGGTTTTGTTTGGCCATCGGCTATGGCAGGAAACACGGGTAGCGCTGTTCCAGCATTCCACCGATGCTCGATCTCGCCCTCAGCTTGCTCGCAGCCAACCAACCCGCGTTAGTTTCGGCGACAGTTGGCTCGAGCATTCGATCATTGCGCTCTTCCATGATCAGCTTTTGCGCTTCCGGCCCATCATGATTTCGCAGCCGGACGAAGATCCCTTTCAGGTCCTGGCGCGTGGCGAAACTCCGCTACTTTCGGCCCTGCGGATGCACAACGGTACGGTGTGGCGTTGGAACCGCGCCTGTTATGGAGTTACGGACGGCGTGGCCCACATGCGGATTGAGAACCGGGCCTTGCCAGCCGGGCCAACCATTGTTGATGAGGTCGCCAATGCGGCTTTCTTTGCCGGGCTGATGTTGTCGCTGCCGCAGGAGTACGGCGACATTGCCAGGCGGATTAACTTTGACGACGCGAAAACAAATTTCTTCCGGGCGGCGCGGCATGGACTCGATGCCCAGTTCAACTGGATCGATGGGCAAGGTCACACGGCCTCATCGCTCGTCCTCGACCATCTCCTGCCGCTGGCGCGCCAGGGGCTCGCCAGCGCCGAAGTGAATAGGATCGATGTGGATAAATATCTCGGTATTATCGAAGAACGCGTGCGCAGCCGGCAGACGGGCGCGCGTTGGATCGCGAAATCGCTGGAGGCGATGCAAGACGTTGGGGCGAAGGATATCAGCCATCGCCGGCTGACGGCCGCGATGCTGGCCTGCCAGAAGCAGGGACAACCCGTTCATCGCTGGCCGCTAATCAAAGCGTCCGAGCCGGATAATTGGGAGCAGGGCTATCGAACGGTCGGCCAGTTCATGTCGACAGACCTGTTCACGGTCCAGCCCGACGATCTAATCGATCTTGCGGCCAGTGTGATGGACTGGCGGCACATCAGACATGTGCCGGTCGAAGACGAAGCCGGGCGCCTCGTCGGATTGGTGAGTCATCGCGGCCTGCTTCACCTCTTAACCAATAGGATTGGCGATCGGGAACTAGGCGTGATTACCGTGAAAGAGATCATGGTTTCGAATCCCTTCACCGTTTCACCCTCAACTCCGACTCTGGAAGCGATGGCGATGATGCGCGAACACGGAGTCGGCTGTCTCCCGGTCGTCGAAGGCGAGCAGTTGGTGGGAATCGTCACCTCATACGACTTTCTTGAGGCCTCGGCCCGTCTGTTCCAGGAACATCTCGGGGCAGCAACCGAGTCTGCCGAACCTGCCGAATCTGCTAAAGCCCGCACGATGGCCCAAAGGGCCTGATGGCTGCGTTTAGAGTATCAACTTCAGTTGGGCCTTTTCTCAATGGACAAAGACGCCGACTGAAGTCGGTTCTCCGAAACACCCTAATGCGGAAAACCTCGCGCCACTGTGTGAATTCACGCAAGGGCGCTCCGGCTTTGTCGCTGTCCCGCGAGAAAAACGGCCATCGCATCCCGGCATGGGCCTTGCTCCGTTGCGACTAAGACCGAGTCCATATTGAGAACGTCCCGGAGAGTAGCTATGGCGAAAGATGAGCGCGACATACTCGAGTTGCTTAGGAGTGAGCTCGACTTTATCGAGAAAGGTGGCTACGGGCGCTCAGTCAGGACGCCCTGGATAGCTACCTCCCCATTCCGCGATTCGCTGAGTTGCGTCAACTACGCGTTACCTGAGAAGGCCCATCCTTGTTCTGAGTGCCATCTGATCGATTTCGTTCCGGCGGACAAGCGCAGCGAAGACCTTCCTTGCCACGCAATTCCGCTTAACGCCGCCGGCGACACAGTCGAGAGTCTCGAGCTTGAGAACAATCAGGCGAGATTGGAAGAAGCGCTAAAGGAGTGGATGCGCGCAAAGATCAAAGAGCTCGAGACCGCGCGCCTTACAGAGAAGCATTAGATCGGCTGAAGGAGGTCACCAACATGACTGTTGCATACATCATCGTCGCGGCGTTGGTTGCCGTGGCGATCTACTTTGGCGTTCGATACTTCGTCAGAGCCGCCCGAAAGTTTGGCGGCTCGCAGGTCATTGTTTGTCCCGAGACAGGAAAGCAGGCAATGGTCGAGGTGGATACGCGCCGGGCCGCGCTGAGCTCTCTGGTTGGGCAGACTGAGATTCGTTTGGAGAGTTGCTGGCGGTGGCCCTTGAAGGAAGATTGTGGCCAGGAGTGCCTGCTGCAGCTTGATGTTGCTCCCCAGGACTGCCTCGTCCGCAGCGTGCTTACCAGGTGGTACCGCGGCAAGAAGTGCACTTTTTGCGACCGGTCGTTTGGGGAAATAGATCTGATCGATCACAAGCCGGCTTTGTTTACTCCGGAAGGCATCACCGTCGAATGGGCGGACGTTCCGATGTCGGCCGTCAACGAAGCGATGGCCACGTATCAACCCGTGTGCTGGAATTGCCATATTGCCCAGACGTTTTACCACGAGCACCCCGACCTGGTGGTCGAACGTCCGGTGATGTAGCTTTCCGCGAGACTCCATCGTCACCTATAATCATCCAGTCACTTCGCTATCGAAGGGCTGGGTGGAGATGAAAAGCGAGAAGAACACCCTGAAAAACCAAAAGCGCAAAATCCTCGTCGTTGACGACGAGAAGATGATTCGTTGGTCGCTGGGAGAGGCGCTGCGCGGTTGGGGCTATGAACCCATCGAAGCTGAAACCTCTAACGCCGCCCTTGCCGCTTTTGATGCCGAGCCACCCGCGGCGGTGCTGCTGGACATTAACCTGCCCGATGGTTCGGGGCTTGACGTGCTGCGCAAGATTCGTTATCGACAGCCGGACGCAGTGGTAATCATGATTACCGCCAACGTGCTGGTTGACGAAACCATCGCCGCGCTGCGCGGCGGCGCGTACGATTTCATCGGCAAGCCGATCAACCTCGAAGAACTCCTCGTCGCTATTCGCAACGGCATCGAAGCCAGCCACCTGCGCAAAGAGGTCACGCAGCTTCGGCGCGAACGCGCGCAACAGTTCAGCTTTGATCAGATCATCGGTCAGTCGCCGGCGATGCGCGAAATGTTGGCCATGGCCCGCAAGGTCGCGGAGAGCGAAGTCTCGTCAGTCCTTTTGCAGGGCGAATCCGGCACCGGCAAGGATCTGGTGGCCAAAGCCATCCACTACCAATCGAATCGCGCCGGCGGACCCTTCATCGCGATCAACTGTGCGGCAATTCCGGGCACGCTCATCGAAAGCGAACTCTTCGGTTATGAGAAGGGCGCGTTCACCGACGCCAAGGCCCGCAAAGAAGGAATGTTCGAACAGGCCGAAGGCGGCACGCTCCTGCTTGATGAGATTGGCGAGCTGGAGCTGAGCCTGCAGGCAAAACTTTTACGCGTGCTTGAAGAAGGCGCCTTCCGCCGCGTCGGTGGGCTGAAGGACATTGCTTTCGACGCGCGGATCATCGCGGCCTCAAATCGTGACTTAAGGAAAGAGAGCGAAGCGGGACGCTTCCGGCTGGACCTTTACTACCGGCTATCGGTAATTCAGATCGACATTCCGGCCCTGCGCGAGCGTGGTGAGGATGTGATTTCTCTGGCCGAACACTACATCGAGTCGTTCGGTAAGCGTCTTCGCAAGAGCGTTCGGGGCATTGAGGACGACGTGGCTGAAGCCTTCCGGCGCTATCATTGGCCGGGCAACGTGCGCGAGTTGCGCAACGTGATCGAGCGCGCATTGATTCTGGAAGATGACGACGTCATCACGACGAAGTATGTGCCCCGGGGCGTAGTGGCGGGGACGAACCAATCGGTTTCCGAGGGTGACGGGCTCGGCGCCCATGATATGTTTCGCTTGCCACCTTCGGGCGCATCGCTTGAAGAAGTCGAGATGTCACTCGTGCGTCAGGCCATTGACCGCAGCGCCGGAAATCAAACCAGGGCCGCCGAGTTACTGGGCATCTCGCGCGACCAGCTTCGCTACCGGCTGAAGAAGCTGGAGGAAGCCAATGCAGCGGAAGGCCAAACAGTGTGAGGCCGAAGGCGAATGTCCGTGCCAGGTTGACGGTGAAGAAAAGCACATCCTCGAAAGGGAACGACCGACTGGGCTCTGATCTCGCGCTCCAGCAAACCATCAAAGAACTGGCCGACATTAAGTTCGCGCTCGATCAATCCACGATCGTGGCGATTACTGACGAGCGCGGCATAATCAATTATGTGAACGACGAGTTCTGCCGCATCTCGAAATACTCCCGCAGTGAATTGTTGGGGCAGGATCATCGCATTATCAATTCCGGATATCACCCAAAAGAGTTCATGCGCGATCTCTGGGCGACGATTGCGAGCGGCAAAGTCTGGAAAGGCGATCTTAAGAACCGCGCCAGGGACGGCAGCTTTTATTGGGTCGATACCACCATCGTTCCGTTTCTCAACGCGGAGGGAAAGCCTTACCAGTACATAGCGATTCGCCACGAGATTACTAAACTTAAACAGGCCGAGGAAAAGATCCTACAGCAGGCAGCCGAGCTGCATCACGCCGCCCAGCTTTCGTTCGTGGGCGAATTGGCCGCGGGTCTGGCGCATGAGATCAAGAATCCACTCGCCGGGATTCAGGGCACCGTGGACATACTGATCCGCCGTCGTGAGGTGAGCGATCCGGAAACAGAAGCTCTGCACGGCATTCGCCACGAAGTAGAACGGATTGATGGGACGGTGCGGGCCCTGCTGGATCGCGCGCGGCCCAGGGCCCTGAGCGCCGCCCGAACGTCGCTCACCGAAGTGATCTGGCGGGCGGTCGGCATTGGGCGGTCCCAGGTTGTCGGTAAGACGGCGCACGGTCATCGCGTGCACATCGAGTTCGAGCCGCCCACCGAGGACATCGAACCGGTGGCGGACGCGGCGCAGATCGAAGACGCAGTCTTGAATCTGATTATCAACGCGCTCGAAGCCATCGAAGGTGAAGGCAAGATCGCGATTAGCATCCGGCGGGCCGAAAGCGAAAGCGAAGCAGAATTTGACGAGGAAGCCGTGATCGAAGTTTCAGACACCGGGAGCGGCATTAGCGAAGAAGATCTGGCGCGCATCTTTCATCCGTTCTTCACCACGACCAAGGGAGGGACCGGCCTCGGTCTGCCCGCGGTGCGCCGCATCGTGCGCGCGCATGGCGGCCGCGTCGAAGCCAAATCGACCGTGGGTGAAGGGTCGACCTTCACGATTTATCTGCCGCTGCAAGGTGAATGAGGTCAGTACCACCCGCTTACGCAAGTGGTACTGACTTCATGACGCCGTCCGAAGCATCCCAAGACGCAAGCCTGGGCAACTAATCCTGCGCAAAGTTGCTCATGATAGTGCGAGAAAGCCCGCAGCGTTTTTATCGACACAATCCATCGCTCCGATAGTTCCACGACAAAACTATTTGGCACGTACATTGCGCTAGGCTGCCATGGAGGGCGACCTGACGTGACTAAAGCCTTGAATGAGAGTGAGGCCTGGGCTGTCATCAACGCCGGCCGGATAGGGCGCCTCGGTTGCATCGATCGCGGAGAGCCCTACGTCATGCCGCTTAACTACCTGGTTGAAGACGGACGAATCTACAGCCATTCGTTGCCGGGGCGAAAGATTACCGCCCTCCGGACGCACGCCCGAGCATGTCTGCAAGTAGATCAAATCGAGAATGATTTTCACTGGCGGAGCGCTATCGCTTTTGGGAGCTATGAAGAGGTCAATGATGATCTCAGGCGGACGATTGTCCTGCGGCAGCTCGTTGATCGCTTTCCCGAACTCACGCCGGTGGAGTCGGATCTGGCGACGGAGCGTAACGGTGAAGTGGTGGTCTTTTGTCTGCGAATCGATAAGGTCACGGGCGTGGCCGAGGATTGAAGGTCCTTCGCTGGTGAGGGTACTGTTCTTGAAATAACCGGCTCGATAGCGGTACGCTCCTTGCCGGTTAGTCAATTGGATCAGATGGGACCGCAAGCCCCGGGAGGTGCGTATGAAAAGGAAGATGAGGATCCTGATCGCTTATGACGGATCGGATTGCGCGGAAGCCGCGCTCGATGATCTGGCGCAAGCCGGGTTACCAGAAACCGCCGACGCAACCGTGATGTCGATCACGGAAGTGTGGTTACCACCTCCACCTGCGTCGAGCTATGAAATCGTCGAGCAGGCGATGAGTGTGCACGTCCCCGCGGATATGAAGAAGGTATATGCAAAAGGATCGCGCGCGGTCAAAGAGGCGAAGGCGCTCGCCGAACGTGGAGCCGCCCGCGTCAAAGCAAGTTTTCCCAAATGGAAAGTAAAGGCCGAGGCCATCTATGGCTCGCCCGCCTGGGAATTGGTTTTCAAGGCAGACAAGTGGAAACCGGATCTGATCGTGGTCGGCTCGCATGGCCGCTCGGCCCTCGGCCGCTTCGTTTTAGGAAGCGTGTCGCAGCGGATCGTTACAGAAGCGCGTTGCTCGGTGCGGATCGCGCGCGGGCGGGTCGAAGAACCCGGCAGCCCGGTGCGCCTCGTCATTGGCCTGGATGGATCGCCCGCATCACAAGCTGCTTTGCGGGCAGTGGCTGAACGCAAGTGGCCGGCACAAAGCCAGGCCCGCGTCGTGGTGGTGGACGATCCGCTTCATCCGACTCTGGTTGGTGAGTTGATTCCCGCGGTAGCGAAATCGGTAGACTCGAGTAACCGCGGGGATCGCGCCCGGATTCAGAAGTTCGCGGAAGACGCCGCGAAACTGATCAGGTCCCGGAACCTTCACGCTTCGGTTGTGATTGAGGAAGGCGATCCCAAACATGTGCTGCCAAAGGTCGCTGAAAAATGGGGAGCCAACAGCATCTTTGTCGGTGCGACGGGCTTCAGCAATCGCCTGGAGAGATTCATGCTGGGCAGTGTTTCGTCTGCTGTGGCGGCGCGGGCGCATTGCTCGGTCGAGGTCGTACGCACGGGCGAGAAGCGTTAGCTGACTGCTGAAAAATTGGCCACAGAGACACGGAGACACAGAGAAGGACGATATCAATGAGGGGGTCAAGTTCATTAACATTTCTGATCAATTCTGATCTGCCTTTTCTCTGTGACTCTGCGACTCTGTGGCTGATTTCGCCTTTTTCAGCAACCTGCGAGGAGCAAGAGGGCAAATCAAATGGCATCTGAACGCGTACAACCTCCGGCGATAGAGTTTCGTCACGTCTCGCTGTGGTTTGACGAGAAGCAGGTCCTCGACGACATCAGTTTTGAGCTGGCCCGGGGCGAGATGATGTTTCTGACCGGCGCATCAGCCTCGGGCAAGTCGGTGCTGACGCACCTGGCCATAGGGTTATTGAAACCTGATGAAGGTCAAATCTTCATCCAGGGTGAATCGATCGAAGCCCTCGATGAGGCTGAACTGGTGGAAATTCGCGGCCGTTGGATGGGAATTGTCTTTCAGGAAGACTCACTGTTTACCGGCCTGACGGCCTACGACAACGCCGCTTACCGGCTCGATGAGAAAGGCGTCGCAGAGGATGAAACCGAGCGGGAGGTGCTTGAGGTCCTGCGGTTTGTCGGGCTGGAGCAGGACGCAGAGAAGCTTCCCGAAGAATTGTCGGGCGGGATGAGAAGGCGTCTGGAGATCGCGCGCGCCTTGATCGGTTGGCCTTCGATCATGCTGTTCGACGAACCGACCTCGAGCCTTGATCCGATTTCGGCCGAGAAGGTCCTGGATTTGATTATTCGCGCCCGCGACATACAACACATCTCTTCCATCTACGTTACGAAGCAACTTAACGAAATCCCTTACCTCGCCACTCATCGCGCGATTGTCGGCCCGGACGGGACGATAACGATCGACGACGTGGCTTCAAGAATAGAGGCGGCGCCGCGGACCAGGGTCATGGTGCTTGATGCGGGTCGCATCGTGTTCACGGGTAGTGTGACGGAGTTCGCAGCGAGCGCGCTGCCGGAAGTGACTCGCCTGACGCAGGCCGACAAAGGAACCACCGTCTCAGATTTCTACACGCCCGATCCCTGGGACAAACACCGCCGGCCGAAGGAGACCATTCTGGGAAGGTGAGCGATCCACGAAACCACACGAAACCACACGAAAATGTTTAGTGAGATTTCGTGTGATTTCGTGGATCGCCTTTGATTGGTTTGCGCCTCGGTCGCGCTCTCACCACAGAGTCACAGAGATCGCACAGAGAACCCTAGAACTCCCCACCGCCCTCTCTCCTTAATTGGCCAGGTTCATAAATCTTGCGGAGGCGCTGGCGGGAGAGGCATAAGATGCGCTATCGCGCACTGAGGGCACCGGGTGTGGTCTAATACGTGTTCATGCGCTTGGTTCGGCACGGTGTTGCCCTGGAATTGCCAATATCTATTGGAACAAGAGAAACTTCCGCCACGTAATATCTCTGTCTACTACCGTCAACGAGAATTACATATATGTATTGTCCTAAGTGCGGAATACAAAACAACGATGAGACGAAGTTCTGTCGTGGTTGCGGAGAGAACCTGAAGGTTGTATCACAGGCGATGTCGAGACGCCTGCCCGTGATTCTGGCAAGTAAAATGGATGCATATTTAGAGCGCAAGAATTCACGGATTCGTCGGGATAGTATCTATAGTGCCTTCTCGGGATGCATATTCCTTTTTAGTGGACTCTACCTCTTGATAGAAAACCCAACCTCCTGGGCAAGGTACTTGGTTTTTGTTGTTATCGGCTGCATTGCGCTTCTCTGGAGCCTTTGGGATCACATGGTGTATAAGCGCAGCCTGTCCTCAGACGTTAAGGTGGTGCGAGCCGCTCCCACAACCAACGGACTTCCGCCGCATGATGCTGCGCAAATTGTGGAACCTCTTGCCAGCATCACCGAATCTACGACTCAGCACCTTGATACCATTGAACGGCAAGACAAATCTTAACATTGGCCTACTAAGTCTCCGGTCGAACCACAACATCGTCACGCCGAAGCGATCTCATTAGCACCGCGGCTTCAGCCCGGTGACTAGGGATCTCGATAGAGAAGGGAACCGTTTGAACGGTTTTTGGTGGCGATGGATCAGGTAAACCGTTAGAAACGGTTCAGGGATTATTTCAGCGAATCTTGATCACCGGGCTAAAGCCGCGGTGCTAATGAGATCGCACACAGAGAACGATAAATCTCTCCACCGCTCTCTCTCCTTAATTGATGAGGTTCACACATATTGCAGAGGCGCTGTAGCGCCATCGCCGATTTCCTCCTGAGATTGCGTATGCAACAAGTTTTTGTTACTCCGCTGAAAGTGCATAAAGGATTTAACGGACTTTGCAATAACCGTGGCGCACTCTTGCGCGCAGGAACAGACCGGGATTACTATTAGCGGCGACTTCTGGTTCATCGTCCAGGTGCCAAGTGATGACGTCTAACCTCCCAGCGCACGCGGACGCGCGTGGAGCATCCTACCGTCTCAATCCGCGGCAGTCGTGCGCGCCCGGCTGGGAACGTAGACGGCTTGCGTGCCATGCCACTGACTGGATAGTGATATGACAGAAGAACACCCTCAGCCATCTTCGACTTCACCACCGCCCCAAGAATTCCAACTCCTGCCGCTGGCAGCGTTGGATACCACCAGCGGATGTATCGTGCATCGACTGTTTGCCCGCATAGCTCGATTTGGGCTTGGACGTGAAACGCCTCTTTTATCGGTTTACATCACTAGCCTTGTGCTCACCTTCGTCCCCCTTCTTATTGGGGCCGTCTTCAGCCCGCTTTCCCTGGCCAGCCCAATCGAGGCGCATCGACTACCGTTTCTTCGGGACTGGAACGTGTTGTTCATGTACCTCGTCTCGTTTCCGTGCCTGATGATCCTCACGGTCACAGATCAGCATGTACTTTCCACTTCGCTCAAGAGTGTCCAGCTCGATGGAACTTTGACGATTTCCGAGATGGAAGCAACGCCTCTGGCCATCCGATGGCATAGACGTTTTTACATGACAAACCTAGCTAGCCACGCAGTTGGGGGCGTTCTTGGCGTGCTTGTGGCCTACTATTGCTACGTTGCTTATATACCAAAGTCGGTTGGCTTCTGGATCGCTGTTGACGGCCATCTGCTGCCCGTGGGTTTCATTTTTTTATACTGCATTTTCCTCTTCTATGCCCTGATCCCGGTGTACGTGTTTAGAAGCGTTGCCATCGCGTTGCTATTCAAGGACGTTGTCTCCCACGCGCAGCTTCGCCTGCTCCCGCTTCATCCGGACAAGAGCGGCGGGCTTCGCCCTGTCGGTCGCCTGGGTCTGCGAAACCAATACGTCCTTACGCTCTTTGGTCTAAATGTCGTACTTCTCGTGATAACTTCGCTTCATTACCTCCAGGTTCCCAGTTCGTTGTACGGCCTTATGATTGCCGCTGTAATTGCGTACCTCGTTCTAGGCCCACTCGTCTTCGTTGCACCGTTGCTCGCGTTTCGAGGGGGAATGCTTAGAACGAAGTCTGAACTCATGAGGGAGGTTGCAAATCGGTTGCGGGTGGAACTGCAACGCCTGCGAGGTCAACTGCAGTCAGGCTCAATTTCCAAAGAGGACGAGGAGCTAATCGATAGGCTACGCAAGATTGGTGCTCTGGTCGATGAACTTCCAGTTTGGCCATTCGACGCTACCACTGTTCGAAAGTTTCTCGTCGCCTATGTGGTGCCTGTTCTGAGCGGTCTCGTTTTCCCCGCTATACAAATCATACTTTATTACGTGACTACACATGCCTCTCCTTGAACAACGTACTATGAGGCAACGGTCTACAACTCGTTTGACCGGAACGCGTCAGCGCATTCTTTAACGCGGGCTTGTCTTCCAGGTTGTTGCTCACTACCGCTCTCGGTTCTGTAACGAGCGCTTCTTTGGCAATGGCTCGCCTTGAATCCCCCGCCGCGCAAACGCCACCCACGCTCTCTCCTTAATTGATCAGGTTCACAAGTCTTGCGGAGGCGCTGGCCGAAGAGGTATAAGATGCGCGATAGCACACTGAGGCCACACCGTGTGGCCTAATACGTGGTTATGCCGCAACCTCCTATTGCAAGGTAGAAATATTTGCAAACCATCATTGCGATAATTGTGAGCATCCCGATCGGTATAGCTTGCTCTATAGCTGCATGGTGGATTGTCTTTCATAAGATTGTTCCGAGAATTTCTTTCTCGGAAGGCACAAGTAAGACGCAGCGTAATGATTCTGAGACAGGGTTCTGTTATCGAATCAAATTTGAGAATGTCGGCCGAAGGGACATTATCGACATTCAAATTCACGCGTACTTGAGGATCATTGGCCTTCGCTCACATAAGGCGTCTGGAATAACAACGAGTGTAAAACTGCTAACGAGCAAAGAGTATGTGCCTAAGATGAGGGCGGATGGAAAAGGATTCATCGTAACGTTGTATCCAGAGAAGACTGGGAGTTTTCAACGAAAGGCATATCCTGAAGAAGTAAGGCGAAAATTCGAAGAGAAATCTCTTTTGCTAGAGGATGTGCTTTCGTTGGGACATGACACAAAACTCCGGGTTGTCGTTTTTGGCTTTGACAGTTTCAGCGGAGCGAGGCGAATATTCGAATCCAAGCTATATGCAGTGGATGACATTAAGGAAGGACATTTTAAGGGATTGCAAATCCTTGGCTAGCAGGCGGCATGACAACTCGTTGCACCGGAGCGCGGAACCGCGTGCTTCTCAACTAACTTCGTGAGATCGTTGCTTGAATGGTGCTCGCTCGTGCCCGGTGAATTTGGTCGTTAGGCGACGACAAGCGAAACCTCTTATGTTTACGGAAACATTCTGGACCGCTGTTGGTTCGATTGCGGCCGCGATCGCCGTGATTGGTGCGTTCGTCGGGTGGATCGTCACCCGTCGGTCAGCACGCGCGAGTCGGCGTGCGGTAAACCTGCCACCAAAGTTATTGGTCAGACGCGTCGTTGACCCCGAGGACGAGGACCTGCGAGCGGCCTATGACGTGTATGAGAAAGAAATCGAGAATGAGAGTGAGCGCGATTCGTTCAGCGATATTCAGCGCTGGCTAGACGAGGCGGCGATCGCACGAGCTTCAGGCGACCACACTCTCGATGAGTATCTCCTTATCGGTACGGTTGGAGCCAAAGTGTGCGCGTTCTTCTACGGGCAGTACTATTCTAGCCACCGAGTGTTCCTCGTCGGCTACTTGGTCATTGATCATGAGTCACAAGACGCCAGGCGCGCGACATCCGCCGAGATGGTGAGATTCATGTTCGCAACCCTCGGAAGGGAACATCCGGAGTGCGCGGGCGTAGTTTTCGAACTCGCGCTCGAGCCTGGAAAGGACCCACGTGCTCGAATTGGCAAGCAGCAACGCTTCGGCGTGCTTGCGAGGACCGTGGCACACGTAGCCCTCAAACGACTCGATTTCGAGTATCGGCAGCCGCGCCTGTCGCTGTGGTATCCCAACCTCACAGAGGAACGACAGCATCTGGTGTATGGCAGAGTGATAGGTCCGCCGCTTGGTACCTACCTCGACAAGCAGGAGGTCGCGCAGGTGCTCGACGCCGTGTACAACTGTTGGTACGGCGACTACTACCAAAACGATCCATCGAAAGACGCGGAGTATCGGCAGTATGTCCGTGAGTTGCACAAGGAGGTTGTCTCGAGTCTGCCCGACCCGGTTCCGCTGCTCACCTAAAGGCTTGCGTTCTCTAATTGAATGTTTTCTTAGTCACGTCCGCGCCGCGCGAACGCCTTCGTCACCTCAACAATCACAACAGGCACCACCGCCGCGATTGCTATCACGACCCCGTCGGCGGCGTTTGGTGGCACGACCCCCAGCACGCGCGCCAGCGGAGCGAAGTACACCGCCAGTAGCTGCAACCCGATCATCGATCCGGCAGCCAGCCAGATGTACGGATTGCGCGTCACTCCTTCAAAGGCTGAGTTGATTCTTGAACGACAATTGAACAGGTGACCAAGCTGGCCGCTCACCAGCACCAGCAGGGCGATGGTGCGAGCGTGAGCACCGGCGCCGTATCTTTCGAGCGCCCACGCATACGCCGCCAGGTTAATCGCCGCCAGCATCGCCCCTTGCCAGCCGATGAGCACGAGAAATCGTCTCGAGAGAAAGCCGGAACTCTGCGAGAGCGGACGGTGCTGCATTACGCCCGGCGCCGTCGGTTCGAGCGCGAGGGCCAGACCGGGAAACACATCCGTGACCAGGTTGATCCACAGAATCTGTAGAGGCAGCAAAGGCAAAGGCCACCCCAAGGCGATGGCCGGAAAAATGGTCAGCACTTCACCAAGGTTTTTCGAAAACATCAGGTGCACGAACTTCGTGATGTTCGCGTAGATCGTGCGGCCGCCTTCGACTGCGAGCACGATCGTGGCGAAGTTGTCGTCGGCAAGTACGACATCTGCGGCTTCTTTCGCTACCTCAGTTCCACGCAGTCCCATCGCTATGCCGATGTTTGCTCGCTTCAACGCCGGAGCGTCATTAACGCCATCACCGGTCACGGCTACGACTTCGCCTGATGCCTGGAGCGCTTCGACTATCCGCAACTTATCTTCGGGTGAAACGCGAGCGAAGACATCGGTCGTCCGGGCCAGCTCAGCAATTTCTTGTTGATTCGCGCCCAACAAGTCGCGCGCATGAAGCGCCCTCGGTTCGCGGTTAGCTCCGATGCCCAGCTCACGCGCAATCGCCGAGGCGGTGTTTAGCTGATCGCCGGTTAGCATGACCGTGCGAATCCCCGCAATCGCTGCCCGCCGAATAGCTTCAGCAACTCCGGGCCGTGGTGGATCGATCATGCCCACCAAGCCGAGAAACGTATAACCGCTTTCCAGAGCTTCGTCTGAAGCCTCGTCGGGTGCTTCATCAAAGTGCTTAACGGCCAGTGCGAGCACGCGCAAGGCACGGCCCGCCATCTGTTCGTTCGCGGCGATAAACCTTGCCCGCCCTTCCTCATCCAGAGGGTGCTCTTGATTCGATCCGCTGGCGTACGTGGCACAAGCGTCGAGCACAACCGCGGGCGCTCCCTTGAGTGCGGCCAGGTGTCCGCCGTCGATCTTTCGGTGCAAGGTAGTCATGCGGCGAGTGGAAGTCTGGAAGGGTTGTTCGGCCAACTTCGGATGCGCGCTGCGTTCACTGGCTATGTCCAGCACCAGCGCGTCAGCCACCACCAGGAGCGCGGTTTCCGTGGGGTCACCGATGGTCCGCGTTTCATCGTCGGCAGTCGCGTTGAAAGACGCTTCATTGCATAGCACGCCGATGCGCACCGCCTGTTCGAGTAGCTGGTCGCCGTCCACACCCGCTCTTTCTTTTTCTAATTCAATAGCCCGGCCATCGGACAAATAATATTCCCGCACGGTCATGCGATTTTCCGTAAGCGTGCCGGTCTTATCAGCGCAGATGACCGTAGCGCTGCCGAGCGTTTCCACCGCGGTAAGCCGGCGAATGATCGCGCGCTGACGCGACATGCGCAGGACGCCCAACGCGAGAATGAGAGTGGTGACGGCCGGCAGCGCTTCGGGCACGGCCGCGACTGCCAGGCTGATTCCAACTTCAACCATCATCCAAAGCCCGTCGTCGCGCAGCCATCCGGTAACCGTTACCAGGGCCGCAATGATCAGGACGATGTAGACCAGCCGCCGGCCCAGATCACTCAAACGCTGTTCGAGCGGCGAGCTCTCTTTTTGTGAAGTCGCCACCAGGTGGCCGATCCGGCCGAGCTCGGTTTGCAGTCCGGTGGCGACGACCAACGCCACCGCATGCCCGGAAGCGATTCCGGTGCCGAGGTAAAGCATCGACCCGCGCTCGGTCAAAGACGTGTCCGCCGCAACCGGCTCGACGCTCTTTTCAACGGTCGTGCTTTCTCCCGTCAAGGCCGATTCTTCAACTTGCAAACGCGCGGCTTCAATCAAACGAGCATCGGCGGGAACACGATCGCCCGCGTTCAGGACGACGATGTCGCCGGGCACCAGTTCCTCGGCGTCGATATTTTTCTCGACGCCGTCACGACGGACCCGAGTAGTCGTTCGCGCTTGTCGTCTCAGGGCATCGAGCGCGCGCCCGGCTTGCCATTCAGTCGCGAAACCAACGATCGCGTTTATGACCAGGACTACGAGGATCGCTATTCCTTCGAGATGGTCGCCGGTGGCCCACGCGACCGCGGCCGCTACCGCCAATAGCCCGATCACCAAACTGGCGAACTGATCGACTAACATCCGCCAGGCGGGCCGGGGGCGAATGGTTTGCAGGGCATTCGCGCCGAAGGTCCGGCGCCGTTCATTGACCTCTGAGTTGACGAGACCGCGGGTTGGATCCACAGCCAGCGCCGCCGCGGCCGCAGCAGCTTCGAGGGCATGCCAGGTGTGCGGCTGTTTCTGGTTCAAGGTTTCCGAGTTGCTGTTCATCGAATGTCGAGTCTGGGCAATGAACGTGCCGCGCTTCGGTGTTTCACCCCGGTGAGGGGTGACATGTCTATAGACCGTGAGCCCCGACCCACCGGCTCCGTTCGGACGAGCGGACTGCGCTTGAGTGGCAAGAATCTCGTCGATTTCCGCTCGTCCGAACGGAGTTGATCACAACGTTGCGTTCTGTTCTATAGACATCTCACTCGTGCGCCAAGCGA